>Ga0210059_1000034_pt1 | contig 95470 bp, 56 predicted proteins | sample Ectturendosymbi2_FD_188042 | JGI IMG/M metagenome (GOLD analysis project Ga0210059, IMG submission 188042) | Ecteinascidia turbinata endosymbiont from Florida, USA - Sample 2 (SPAdes) (version 2) | ecosystem: Host-associated > Tunicates > Ascidians > Unclassified | place: Key West, Florida...
AGCTACTACACAGGGAGCAAGTTTGGCAGAGTTGGATCCCATTAGCGCAACATCAGCTATTTTTAATAAGACTGTTACCAGTTTGCAAGTGTAAGTATCACTTCAACACGCATGGAAAAAGTGCAACAAAGGTCATGGAAAAGTCATGGAAAAAGTCATGGAATGTCATGGAATTTGGTTTTGAAAATTGTGTGGGAACCCTGTTTTTCTTCCTGTATTTCTCGCAAAAAACGGAATCGCTTAAAAAAACAGTAGTCGTGTACCATTCTTGGAAGCGTGTTTATTTTACACATTTTGAAACCACAGGGCAGAGGCAGGGACGGATTTAGGGAGCGCAGGGCCCTAGCCCATCTTAGTTTTGGGGCCCCAAGCAGGTGTGACCTATTTGGCCCTTTGTCTGAAAAGCGTGAACGTATGCCCCTCATGTGTAGCGCCTTCCTCAAAAATGTATCTTTTGTTGTGCCAACTTTGGTTCTACATTTGCCTTAAATGTTGAACAGAAATTAAAGCCTTTCCTACATTCTTCTCAAGAACAAACGGCATTGCGATATTTTCTTGGAGTTTATAGCTCTTTCGTGTAATTCAGAAGTTCTTTTCGTTAAATTTCCGCCATTTCTAGCGTTTTTGTAGTTTGATTTTCGGATGTATACATTTTGATTTGGGACCGTGTTGCCGCCCCCGGAAACATTGTCTAGCTGTCGATCTGATTACCTGTATGTAAACTCCTTTTTTATAGTAACCGTAACCACATATTTTATTGAACAAACAAGCACAATCCATTCAGTGGACGCAGAGCTTATTTATGCCGTTTTGAAGTTGTCATTTTCCAAGCAATACAAAACATAGTGTTTTAATCCTCTATGCCAGGCCTTCTCAAACTTTTTTGTTCTGCGGCCCCGTTTTGAAAGAAGTTTTTTCTATGCGGCCCCCTTGATGGATAGCCTAGATGTTAATGATACATTTGAACGTCTGATTACAAATCTCAAGATGCGTTTTTGTCATTGGCGAAATCCTACAAATGTCAATGGCGAAATCCTACAATTTCAAAAAGGATCGGTTTTTGGACTTGATGATTATCAATTTTGAGAATACCGCTTCTCACAAATACCTTGTGCAAAAGTCTTAAGAGTTTATGAATGGCTAGATCAGAAATGACTGAACATTCATTTTTTGTTCTTATCCAAAAATGACATATAGGCTAAACTCTGTTATGAAAATCCCAGTTGCAAACGTTTATCGTTTAATAACTCCGCAAACTCATCCTGGGCATGGCAGGTGTTTGGCCTCCTTAAGTTTTCAATTATGTATCGTTTGTGGATTCAACTTCTCCTGAATCAAAGTCAAAAGTGCTTCTGAAACTGTATGAAACTTTTGATTTTAGTTTGAAACTGCTTGGTGTGCTCTCAAAGCAGTTAGCCTAGCCCGTAGAGTACTGTAGACCTAGAGTCTAAACAGAAGCATGCCTTCGTGCCGGAATGAATGCAATAAGGTCAGTAGCGGTTAGTACGTTGAAACAATCCTGGTGTAACAACGCATAACTTGTTGTGCCTGGTTTTTGTTATCATTTGATAGGTCAGGCAGGAATCATAGTAAACAACTGACGGCATAAAGTAGGATATTGCCCCTAAAAATAAAGTAGAAATAGATTCACTGCAGACCTACTTTCAATTTTCTTGTACATTTTACAGAAATTGTTATATCTGATTTGTCATGCCAACTGGTTTTGAAATCCCGAAATTACATTTCGCGACCCCATTTGAGACCGCGACCCATAGTTTGAGAAGCCCTGCTCTACGCCATCGGCCGATGGTTAACAGCATGAACACAAGGTTTGCACAGCAGCAAAGTATTGTCGCAACATCCTCAGTTAACCATATGAAGTAAGCCCAATGTAGACAAGTATTTCCCAGTAGAGCTCACAAGAAACTGTTCTTGCTGATTTGATTAACATATAGTTTCAACAAGCAATCTCTGTATGCGCGAAATCTAGTAAAAACAACCAAACGTAGGATCCAATACTGCTTTTCTCTGGCGGTCTTGCCCTGTTGCGAGCTTTTTGTCAGTGGAAAATTGAACATCAATTAAGTACCGTTTTTCTTTTTCATTCTTTTTTGTAACCACTTTCATAAAGACGGCCTGCATCTCACGCTCAGATGTATAATATTGTCGTGTTGCTACTGTACTCATAGGGTCTAGAGTAGACATTTGAATTTCCACTCCTTTCAAGGTAAAGCGTGAAGTTATGCCTCTGCGCAGTTTCGCAAATTTTTAGTTAATATTGAGTCGTCATAGGAAAGATTTGCGCGGGGCCCCAGGCCATGGCCTATTTGGCCTATGCGTAAATCCGTCCCTGGGCAGAGGTCGTATATTATATCATCGTTCCTTCTCGGCCGGTGACAACCCAATATGCAAGCAATCTAAATATTTTATTTTTCTAAGTTGTTCCGTTATCCTGGAAACGCGAGGAGTTTGAAAAACAAGCAACTTTTCGACAGGTTAACAGTGCTGTGATGAAGAAACGAGACCAAGAGGAAGTTGACGGCGTTGTGGAAGAAGCGATTCAAATGACGGAAAACGTATCGTACCTCTCGAAAAAAGTCATGCTCGCCACTCGAGCCGGACGACGTTAAACATTTCTTTGACGGGACTGCGCGTTTGTCGGATGGGGTTGCTTTGTGAAAATCACCTTAATAGCTAAATGTTACTTATTCGCAATTATTACTTCAGTTTTTCGACCGTTTTGAATCATGCTGAGCTTTTATGTAGTCGCCGATTTATTGACGTGTATTTTTTAAGTCAGCTTTCTGCCTTCTGTATACAATATGAGCGTGGGCACCGCGTAATTGATTTTGAATGATTTGCACATTGCACGGGCATTTCGTTCAAGAAGGGCGTCACGAAAGTTTGTGAAGCTTTTTGCTGCCGGAAGTCTAAAGAAGCGTTGCAGCCTTTCACTCTTGAACCTGCCCACAATGAAACAATAACCACTATTTCCTAATTTCTGCACAGCAGATTTGCTGCAGTTTAAATACATAACCGAACCACTACGAGATCATTACCGCGAATTGATAAACCCTGTATCACCTGTCCGTTGTTAGCCGTGTCGAGTAAATAAGAGTTAGTGCATGCACAATGCTGCTGAAAGCAGTTGGCAGCAGCTAAGTGAAGATTTTTGGCAAAAGGTTGCGAGAGATCGATTAATATCTTTTAAAATACATGTCTGTAATTGGCGCTCATGAAGCACCCAGGATGGAACGTTCAAACGTATAGGCGCAAACGGGATGCTGTGAAACAGTGTGACAAGCCCGTGGGCAGGTAGCGTTTCAGTAAAGAATCACTGCACAATAGTTATTCAAGCTATGAAAGTTCCATGCGTTCATATTTGTAAATTTTTCCGTGTGCCGTTTGTTGCTCTAAGTCTAAGCAATGCGTTGTTGAAGAATCTTTTATTGTATTCTGCATCTTCCTGCGCCGATACTTCATCTCATCATAGTTCGCGTGCCATCTTTCTTTCCCGCTACTTCTCCGTCAAAAGTTCTCTATGTATATATTTTCAAGAACCACTTATGGGCGCGTGCTGTGTTTGTTTTGCAACAATTACAAGAGACATGCGCGGGGCGGGTTAACCCGCGCGGGTTGCGGGTACCCGCATTTGCGGGGCGGGTGCGGGAACCCGCACTACTTCACGTGCGAGTGCGGGTTGAACTTGCTGCGGGGCGGGCGCGGGATGAGAAATTCCTCGTGAGGGTAAATGAGTGTTGAGCCAAGGCACATGAAGTTAATTAGCTCGAAAATCGCAAAACACGTTAATGTACTAAAGTTGTTTGCCAGCATTGCGCTTAGGACAGTAGGCCCGCAGCAGTTACACCATTATGATGTAACAACCCATTGTTGCGAAACATTAGCTCAGGCTCTTGCCATGTGGTGGGCAATTGACTTTTCTCCAATGCAACCGTCGTACTTGGTGAGGAATAATTCAGTCTAGCAGCCCTTCTAAATGGATAAGACAGCGCGTAACGCACAGTTAGTCACAACTGGACTGAAACGTGTTTTTTATCACCTCAAACCTGTTGACTGCGGAAGATCAGATCTGTGGAAAAGTTTTGGTTGCCAATGAAAAAAAGAATAGCTTCATTTTGTTGCTTGTTAGCCTTGCCTTCAGGCGTTATAATTATGGCAAGTTTTTGCAACATTTTTTGCAGCTTCCTAAATACGTACTCAGAATTTTTGTAGTACGATGCTTTAAGCTGGTTCCAGGAATTTGTATAACGACTTGTTTCTTTTTTACATACAACTTTTTCTGCAATTTCGATCAGGTATTTTGCAAAGTGTAGAAGTTGATTCAAAAAACATGCTTTAGAACTATTTTGGTATAGTTCTGTTCTCTTTAAAAAACGAATCGAACTGAATAGTGACCTAAAAGCAGTTGTAGAAATGACCCGGCCAAACAAACAATCAGTCCACAACTGCACGCCAAATTGTTAAATTGCCAAACAACTTCATGCACAAGTTTTTTAGCAAATTGCCAAGCAAATTCATGCACATGTTTTAGCATGCTACGCAAACTCATGGCAAAAGATCGCCATTTCTCCCTAGGTAATGTTTGGAAATATTTAGCATTATATGTAAATAAATCGCTTGAGTAAATCACTTTCGTTTAAAATGCTTGTGCACAAATACAACATTTTACTGCAAATTTTGTTAAAACTAATGCATACTTACGATTTTATTGCAACAAAAGCTTGCCCTAGTTGTGAGTTTTTAATAGTTTGCGGACAGCTGCGGGTTTAATACCGAAAAAGTGCGGTGCGGGTTGGGTTGGTCTGCGGGGCGGGTGCGGGCAAGATTTCTCAAACTCCTGCGGGTGCGGTCAAAAAAATTCAACCCGCGCAGGACTCTTAATAGGTGCAGTGTGTTTGTTTTTTCCTTTGAATGCAGATAAGAAAAGACATGTGATTCTTATAAAAAACGTAGACCATGTGTTTTGTCAAATACTTCAATTGTGGCGATTTCGGTTGGTTTGCCTGTGACAGTTAATAATCCTGTTCCCGCCAGCCAAGTAGGTTTCAACAATTCCGTGCAATTTAAGGCTTTTGCGTTGAAAGCAGCAACAAACGCAGTGATCGTGGGCACTCCAGTAATTATTTAGAACTTTTACTGACCGTACTTTCAGAGCGTCATTTTCAGATTTTCGCAAATTGATTAACGCTTTCCATTTTTTCCTCACAACAGTGGGTGAGAGGGCCTCGCAAGTGGATTAGCCTACTAGGGCCTCGCACAAGTTAAATCCGGCCCTGAGTACAGCACTATGAAAACGATCGGTGAACCACCTGAAATTCAAATAGGCTGTTACAGGGGCGACCCAGGTCATCAGCGTCACTCGGGGTCATCATACGGTGTATTCTGACTGACTGAATAAAACCGTTCGACGCTTGCGTCACTGGAATTTCCATTTGCTCTCATTGTGGCTGGCATTATCGTTGCTCTGTGACGTTAGTTACGTAACAATAAATGAGAAATTCTCGTGATAACTTCTCCATTGTTGAATAACGTAGCAGTGAACGCCAGTAAGTCCTCCGCTTACTAGGCTCATTCATATTAGCCCGAGTTGTTGGACAATTTATCGTTCGTTTGAAATTATTCTCGAAATAGGAACTGTCCATTGGATTGAACTTCAAATCCAATGTTCTATACAAATCCATTGCTTCAAAAAACATTCAGTCCGATATGAATTATGTTTCAAAAAATACTTAACTGCATAGGACGGACTCTATTGGATGAGCCCGAGTAAAGCGCGAGCGGACAAAGTCGTGTGGACGCCTGCTACGAACGATATTGTTTTATTCAGGTCACCTGCAACCAGTGTTGCCCCTGAGAAAGTTTTACACTGAGCAAACTTTTTTTTAGTGAGCATGCGACTGCGCAACCATGAGACACACAACGAGTGAAGCGTTAAAAGGGCTATGAAATATACGATAGCAAATTTGGAATGTTTAAAGTGCGCGAGAATGAGATTTCACTGCGCAAATAGTGTGGTGGTACTGAGCATTTGCGCAGTTGCTCACTGTAGAGGGAACACTGCCTGCAACATGAACGCGAAAGGCCAGACACGGAACGAAAATTTTAACAGTGACAAGGCCCAAAGGAAAGAGCCCGAGTTAACAACTTAGTGAAGTGGAGTGGGACCGTGGTTGATGGCACAAACATACAAAGCAAGCAAGCTCGCGTTCTTCGAAATAAATCGAAGACTCGGGCAAAGCCCGTATGCCGGAGTAGCCCCCGGGTTGTTAAAAACATCAAGAACACAACTTAAAAAACAGGCGCAGCATTGATACCAATCTTAAACACATTCAAAATCACAACTTTCCACATCTTGAACACAAACTTGTCATGCCTGAATATTCATCCTGCAACTGCGTTAAATACCGAAATACAAAGACAAGACAAGCGTATGTAGCAACTAGCAATTTGTCCGTAAGGGTGCCAGTTTATGGTTTTTGCGTATCGGGGAACTACATTGCTTGTTTTGACCCACAGTTGACGCAGTGGGCTACTTTAGAAAACAACATTATTTGCAACAGCGCTGAACCGCAACACACTGGTCCCCAACTTGTAAAATACTCCTGACGCAAAGATATTCAAAGATTGTTGAGACGATTCATTAGCTTGTCTGTTGTGACATAGCACATCAAAATGTGGTGTTGTGTTTGAAACAGCTAAGTGCGCTTGTCTTTCGACTCTTACCTCATTGCTGAAATCAATTTAGTTAATGTTTCGTCCCTGCACACAATGCTTTTAAGCAGTTGCAGACTCATTTACAGTACTGTACATCGATTGAGTATGAACAGGTTTTTCTAAGATCTCTTGGTAGTATAGTAGTAACAATAGACGTAAGCCTCCGACGTCCTTGCAATCTCAAAATGACGCGCCAGATGTGGAACCTCTGACCTTGGAAAGCGTGGTGGTCAGTAGCCTACACACTGCATGAAAGATCCGCAACACGCAAAAACCCAGATCCCAGAGCAATGTATCGATTTTATTGTACAAGATTGTTAGGGGCCCGTAGCCACAGGGGGGCATTCGCGGGAAGTGCCTCCCTAAATTGTGTTGTGGCCAGGAAAATTTGTTTTAAAACATAAAAAAGCAAAAATCTTGCTCTCCTAAAAATGTATTTTGCTGCACCAAACCTTAAAACCTGGCTATGGACCGGCTTGTTATCCTAATTTATAAAGTTTATTGTAGCTTTATTTTATAAGCTATTGAAAATACGTTTTTGATATGTGAAAGGCCAAGTTCATCTGAAATCATGTTTGCTAAACCCGGGGAGAGTACTTTCATTCGGTCTCAAACCTGCTGGTTGATAGTGCACTAATGTTGTAGCTGTTACTTAAGATTTTAATGTCTATAAGTACTATATGTTTAGACTACAAAAAAGTACTTCTTCAGTGGCCCACTTCTTTTTTACCTGAACATTAGAAAGTTCCATAATTTTAACATTTCTTGAATTGTAACAGAAGAAAATGGTCTTTCTTGTTCATAAAGTTTGTCAGACCTTATTATGAAAAGAGCGAAACTGCGCATTGTTTTATCCAGTTTATAATATTCGCTCTTTGATTTACAGGAGCTTTTACTTTGCGCAGTAAATGTCTGGTCAAAATAAAAGCTGCAGGTAGTAAAAATCTACAAGGAAGCAGCTCAATTCAAGAAGTTGTTCAGACAGCAATAATGCTGTTGAGCAAGATGGAGAACTCGTTAAAAGCAGGGTCAATTTTGGTGGTGATACATGTTACAAAATGTGATTGGTAGAAGCACTGGCGTAGTTAGAGGTTTGGGCCAGGGAGGGCAAAACTTAGCTGAAGGGGGCCCATTGGCCACCGTAGGGGGACTGCTAGCCAACACTCTGATCAAAGTTTAGATATGATAGTGAACCCGGATGTTGTGCATGTCTAAACTGGCTAAAAAGACGAAAACACCCCGAAAAACGCAAAAGAACAGCATCCAACTGAAAACCAAAATAATAATAAATATCAAAATTTCAGATAAAGGGGGCCCAGTTTTTACATTTAACTTGCCAGGGGGGCGGCTTGCTCCCCGTTAGTTACGCAACTGGGTAGAAGCATGCAACTTGGAGGCAGTGGTTATCGAAACCATGGGCGTCGGAATGGGGGGGCTTGGGCCCCCCCAGGATTCTAAACATTTCCGCAAAAAAAATTATTTTCTTAGTTTCGAGTGGAAAAAAACAAATTTCACCACTTTTGCGCCCCCTAGAAAAATTTTAGAAAAACCGACTAGTGCCTCCCCCCCGGAAAAAATCCTTCCGACGCCCATGGTCGAAACGTGTAATGCGTGAGCATAGCATGAAACGGAAGAGATCAGTTTCGTAAAAGCGTAAACAAACCAACCGCATGCATGCGGCCTGGCGGTTTTTGTCACTGCAACAAGCAATATGCAGAGCGTGGCTTGTGTTGCACTTTCCTACGGGGCGCTCCATAGTTTTCTGCGTACACTTTGCAAACGTGGAATTGTAAGAAACCCAGTGTGGATCACTCAGAACTGATGCATTATTGTCCGAGAGATTCGGTTTTGATGCAACATTGCAGCACTGCACTTAGAGGTGAACTTTGACTTGGTCAGAACATGTTTGCCTGTAAACTGGTTCATGCACCACAAAGGACTTAATAGATTACGTGTTACTGTAGTTGGACGAGTTTCACTTTCACAAAAAAAGGTTTATCACGCGCTAGTGCAGGCCAGTCGGAGACAAGAACGCCGGACATAGGCGTAGCCATGGGGGGAGCAACATTTTAGCATATCTAGCCAAACAAAGATACTGTTGCTCGTCTAAAGTCAAACATTTTGGCCCCCCAGAATTTTGGGCTGACTACGCCACTGACGCCGGAGAAGGGGGCGTTGCCATCACTGCCCTTTTAAAAGTGGGGCAACGTGAGCGGAGTTGACTTTTCATAACAATATCATGATGAACAAAAAACATATTTTTTATTTTTTCCAAGTTTCTTTTGCCCTCAACCTTTTTATTTTCTCCTGCCCTACCGCTGCTCCGGCGTCCTTGGTGGGTGACAAACTGCTTCCTGCGTGCTGTCCACCGAGTTCTGATACACCCACGCTGCATTTAAAAGCAGAAAGTATTTCAGACTTGATGCCATTTCCCCAAGACAGACTTGCATGGTCTTATGGCCTCATGGAATTAAAATCCAGTGCTCGAAGTTAAAATGCACTATATTCTGTACAGACGTCGTTTTCCTCATGATATTCAATTCGTGCCTTGCTTATATTGATGGCCAGCATCCAGGTTTTGCTTGACTGTAGCTTCTATTATAGCCTGTATGCGAAAGTTTACCCAAAATGATGTACATTCGAAGCTTTCTAACATATGAACAATGAAAGACGAATGCCATGTTTTAATGAAGAGTGGACTGAAAACCATTCTTTCCTGACCGTAAACATTAAAGCCTAATGTTTGATCCAGTGATTTAGTCAATACTTTAAAACCCGAAGACCGAAAACTGGTTCAGACTTCTAGACCAAAACTTCGTCAAAAAAACAGGAAATGCGGAGACCCGAAGCTTTGAAACTAAGACCTGAAAATTTGTCGGCTGATATAATCGAAATCATGCCTTTATTTCCTAATACCAGCCTTTATTTCCGGTGCAGCAGCAACAAGTTTGAGGGATTTATTTTTATTTATGTGAACGTGCATGAAAGCATGAGATTCAGCATGAAAGCTTTACCTTTGTGCAGCTAGCCTCCTCCTACGAACTTCATGCACTACTAGTCTGCAGATTTTTTGAATTTCACACAGCTACTGCCAACTTCTTTATTTTTTGTTGTCCGAGGATTAACTGTAACAATGAGGAAGTTGAGTCACTTGAGTTTGACATTAAAACAAGTGCTGTACACGCGAAGCGTAAAAACTTGATACTAATAACGTGCTGTGATGCCTATATGACAAATTAAATCAATTTATCTCGAAAAAAGTTTGAAGCAACTGCGCTGTTGTTTGAGAAAATCTTATCTCCAGGCCCGTAACCAGCTTGGGACACCATGGGTAGCAAAGAGTTTTCTGGAAGGGGTCCAAATTTTTTAAACTATGTCCAATACTTTCAAGCTATATACAACACATTTTTCCAGGGGGCGAAATATTTTGTAGGGGGGACTTCGCCCCCCCTGGTTACGGACCTGCTCATCTCTACAAACCAACGCTGCAAATGCAACCTGATATTTTTGTCATTTTAAGGTTTGATTATTTTACCTGATACACTACTCTAGGGGTTCCCAACCTTTCTCTAACCATTTACCCCTTCAGCATTCGGACAGATGAGCATGTACACCTTCAGCATTTCGAAAGATAAGCATGTACCCCTTCAGCATTTTGACAGATGGACATGTACCCCTAAAATTTCTTATGACAAAATATTTTATCATGATTAATCACAGATATATTTAAAAATAAGCATATAACGGCTTTTAAAAATAATATTCGCTGATATATGTATAAATATTTGGAAACCAAAGACATGTAAATATATATTTCTCTTCTATTGGTAACCTTAAATGTACCCCTTCGAATAGACAAATGTACCCCTAGGGGTACATGTACCCCAGGTTGGGAACCTCTGCACTACTCAGTAACATTGCAAATATTTAAATGCCCCCTTGTCACTGACAGGTTTGCTCAACCCTGACATAAGCTGCGCTCAAACTGCGTAAGTGGCCACTTGCTTCCTGAATATAAACGTGTCACAAATTGGTGCAAACCATCAAAAACCTATTACATTGTGTTGCTGAACCCCTTTTACTGCGCAATGGTGTGTTTAAGAGAAGGCGAGCGAGACACTTGCCTCGGGCCCCCCTCTTAAGAGCCCCCAACGAGGTGCTTCGCACGTAAGTTTTTCTCAATTTTGGTGAAAAACGTATTATCCACTCATATAATATACTCCGAAGCAGATCGTATGCAAGTACATTGCTTTCAAAAGGGCCCCAACAGCAACTGTAATGTGCAGGTAAACTTCTTTACAACGAACCCTCAACAACAATTTGCTTTCGAGGGGGCCACCAACAGCCCTTGTAAAGCGTAAGTAGGCTATACTATGTTTTTGAAGGGCCCCCAATAGAAACTGCAGTATGTACGTACTCTGCTTTCAAAAGGGCCCCCAGTAGCAACTACATGTGTAAGTAGCCTGCTCTGTTTTCAAACGGGCCCCCAAAAGCATCTGTAATGTGTCAGTGTTCTGCTTTCAAAGGGGACGCCATCATCAATTCCAATGTGCAAGTATTCTGCTTTCAAAGGTCCCCCACCAATCTAATGTGTTAATAAGGTAAAGCTTCAAACCAACTTCAACGTCTCATAAAAACTGCGGGTTAAATTTTGTTCCAAAATTTACTGAAAAGACTCTATCAAATGAGAGCAAAAATTTATACTAAATGATAATTTTTTCACTGTCAGTGAATGAAGCTTGTCATAATGTAGTGTAGCAATGTTGGAGAAAGGTAGCCTATATGGTGAATTATTTGCTACTTTTGCACAATTTTCAAACGTCAATGCAAGATGAGGGCAGTTTTGATTCATCCAGCCTCAAACTTTTCAAAACAAGTCTCAAAATTGAATCTGCTTGATTGTTGCCTGTGATTTCATGGAGTCCCTTCAGGACATGGCTGTGAACAAATTCAGGAAACCAAGCATTTTAGGGGGTGAAGTTTGTTTTGAACATTGATGGTGAATGCAGAGAAATGGAACGCAAAACTAGAGAAGTGGGGGCGAAGCCAACTTGCTATCACTTAACTTTTATGTTTTGCTAGCTTTGTCTTCCCAGCTTTAACTGTTTTTAAAGTTGTGTAGCCTATGATGAATACCCTGGTGTATTTTCATTTTCTGTTATGTCAGTCATGCCGCAGACTCAGTAACGTATCCTTAGGTCCCTAGGCTTGATCAAAAGGTTTTATCACGGTTGGCTGAGTATGATGACATCACCAGATGACCCCCTTTTCAGCCTTGCCTCGAGCCCCCCAACCCTAAGTCCACCACTGTCACCGCCAAACGTCCGAAAAACTTGAATCTATGAATTTTAAATAACGCACGACACGATTTGCAGGAAGTTTATCATCCTGCTAATTCGTGAGGAAAGGCGGAGAACTAGTGTGAAAAAAGTTCTCGGTTCCAGGGCAGCCTAGTGGTTGTTAACTTGGGGGCGTCATTAGTTTTTAGGGGTCGCGAGCCCTTACGCATTCTAACATGGAAAGTTTTTGAATGGGAAAGTGTTCCGTCCATATTACTTATTTAAAGTCAGGGGGGCTTGGAACAAAGGACACTTACTTACGGGAAGCGTGGTAGAGAAAATGTTAAGAACCCGTAGTCTAAACAGTCTCACAGGGTTGAAGCTCAGACCTAGTTTGGACAAAATTAATTCGAGACAAGGCCGCAACCAGGGGGGGCAAACAGGCAATTTCCCCACAGGAAATTTTCAAAAATATGTCTGTTTGTTAGGTACACCATCAAGTTACAACCCTTTTGGCTCCGCGAAAATATCAGCTGGTTGCGGGCTGCGGCCTTGTCCGAGATATTGTGATATCAACCATATGACCAGTCCTATCATTATGAGACTGTCTTCATACAGTCTCTTCCATGCTGTAATATTGCACCCAGCAAAAATACTTCGTGTTTTTTATAAAGTTGTAGGAACTCAGAAACATTGAGAACGAGTGGAAACATCGATCAAACACGGCTTGAAGCTTTGTTCCTCAATATTTTTCAAAAATGTATGCCGCTGTCTACATTTGCGGTGAAACCAAGCGTCATTTGTTAGCTATGATGCATAGTTTTGTACTTTAGGATGATATAAAACTTCACAAAACTGAAAAGTTTTGCACAATATCTGTAACAAAGGGAGGTTACTCTTAGTCTGTATAGCATTAAAGACCAACTAAAGTTGCTTTGGCTTTATGTTCTTGAACAAAATCTAGCCAGTATCATTTTGAGGTATATATGGGTAAGTTGATCTTGTTGCGTCACAATTACACCAGCAGAAAGCAAGACTGTCCGAAAATTCATTTATCAATATGAGGAAAGCAGCAATATGCAATCAAACCAACCTAAAACTATGTCATCCAACACCATCACCCCGGTGCTCTGGAGAACACTCAAACATCCCAATCTCATGGTGGCAAGTCTTTCCGAATCTGTGTTTACCATGGATAGCGTTCAAAGCAGTAAGTGAGTTGCAAAATTAATTTGAAAGGTTTCAGCAAGATGCGCTTTGAGTACCTAGTTCTTTTGCTCATACTTGCTTCCTACGCATTGTTGGAGAAAAAAGATTCATGCTATGAAGAATATTTATCTGGAAAGTATCTTTGCCACAACTACACAAGGAGTTACTTTACGAATTTTACTACCGCCAGCGCCCAGCAGGGTAAACGATGCAACTCAACTTGTTGCTTAGTAGCCTACTCTAAAGCTGTTTGGCTGATGTCTTTCGTTGCTGTTACCGGTAGTTTGCACTCGTGTGAAACACCTCACACGGTACGTCAACGTTATACTGAGTTTGAATACTATTTGCAGATGTCACCTTACACCAGTGTTCGGAAAACTTTTTTATCGCGGCCCAGATCACCTTTTCAATAGCTATTGAAGGCCTACTACATTTGAAACCACTAGAACAAAACGAATGAACAAAACGAATCAGACGCAGGCAATACGCAACTGCCGTATAACAGCCCGGGCGGTTATTTGGTCCACGTCTTATTTTCCCGATGTGTGTCTATTTTCCTATTAACGGCCCTGGGCGGCCTTCCGGAAAACCCCGGTGTTACCCACCTGCTCCGATAGACTATTAATTGGGAGACAGTCGTTTCCAAAGAGAGAGCGAGTAAGTTTAACAGGAAGATGAAAACAGACCTGGTTGAAGAACGAGTGAAAGGCCAGGGTCCTCGGAGAGGGCAGCGCAGCTGTCGTATGCGAATACCTGTAGAAAAAGCCAGTGACGCTGAAAGGTGAAGAAATATGTTACAGAGAAAATACCATTGCGCTGAAACGGAAGTTTCAAAGACACGTGGAAAAAAACACTGATGTCATTGCACAACTTTTCAGTGGTCCGCTTTAATTGCTTACAGAGGCCGGCATATGGATTGCATGCGTGTGCTTTGCCCTTGTGTAGTCCTTGTTGGCTGTTGATCGGGCGCGTAGTCAGTCAGAGAAAAAATTGAGCGGAATAGACGCAGATAATTAGCTTCACGCGGTCACGACAATTTTTGCTCAACGGTGCAATAATTGCCGTCCAAAATTGAGCGAGCAAGCGACCGCGTCTTCAGCTCCCCTGACTGCACACGCCTGCTGTTTCCTGGTGCGTTGCGCTGTGCAACTTGCTCACTAATTGCTTGGCAGCAAATATTTAATACTTGTTGGCCGTGTTCTCTGCCAGTAGCGAAGCTAGAATGAGGCCGAAGAGACCATGTCCCCCAAAACAAACTTGCTAAGATTTTTCGCTGCTGCTTTGTATCAATTTCAACTGTTCGACGCCGAATGGTAGAAGATATTTGACGTCATATCCTGTTGTAATAAACCAGAATTTGAGCTGTTACATTCAAATGATCTTTGTGCAAAACAGCTATAAATTTTGAACTCTGAAGACGTCAGTGGCTGGCCCCTCCCGAACAAAATTCCTGGCTGCCCACTGCATATAACGTGTGCTCTAACCATTTCGTCTGCAGTGAAATTATAATGTGATTTAGCACTTTTTATTCAAATTAAAGGCATTGGCTATAATCATAGAGAAAATTATGTTGCTTGTAGAAAAATTCGGTTATTCAATTTGTAATTTGAAAAAATATTGACGCTATATTTCTTAAAAAATACTTATTCTCGATGGTTCTTGAAAGGCCTCGGAGACCTTTCTGGCAGTAACAGCTAGTGCCGGTCAAAAGCGTTAAAGAAGATTGCCAATTCGAAAGAGAATTGAGTAAAAGGGCTCCACTTGAAAAGTTGTGAGCACTATTTTTGACTCTGCTTCATTGAGTCGCAACTCTTCTGTATGTACAGAGTTCTGTTTCCAAGACTTCAGCGTAAGCGATTAGGAACCATTTCGGAGATAGCGTGAAAGGCTTGAAACATTCTTTTTTCAGCAATTAACAGTTTTCCATACTCAGCCTACTGTTCGACTGCTTTCTTGTCGTTTCCAGTCGATTGTAATTTGATTTTTATTTCTTGTTGCGCTTTGTGCTAGCGTAAAGTTAGAAGTTGCACTGATGCAGTCTCAAATCGCCTCAACAAAGAGATAGAGCCAGGTTCACTGTTCTGGTTTCATTCATCACGACCAAGGAAATTTTATTCAGAAAAATCACGAACAACATTTTATTCACAAAGACCAGCATTATTCAAATATCAGAGTGGACGGATGAGAAAATTTTGTTGCCCTCAGCGAAAAATACTTAAAGGAGCTCCCCGTCGGGGAATCGAACCACGGTCGCCCGCGTGACGGGTAGGCAGGGATACTTACAACTATACTAACGAAGACAGAATAGATTTGAAGACGTGCTTTTTCATGCATTCTGGATGAAACCTAGCATTCTTTTTCTTTGTGCTGCCCAGTGCATTCCAGTTGAAATCAGTCACAAGCACGTGAGCTTATTGTTCAATGAAGTCCAAAGAGCGATAGATGTTTGAAGTAAATCTACGTATTTTGATAGATCAGAGGTTCCCAACATGGGGTGCATGTATCCCTAGGCAGTGCCGGATTTACCTATAGGCTATATAGGCTTAAGCCTAGGGCCTCAAGATCCAAGGGGGCCTCCAACAAACTGTGGTACGCATAGAGTCAATGGCCGGTATAGGATCATTTAGATTAAACTTCGTCAAAAAGTTATGTCTTAAAATTATTATTCACGAAATTTAGTTTTATTCAACTTTCATGGCGGTAACGCCAGAGTCTTCCAACGAGTTTCCATGAATCTCAATATGACGGTTGGTCAAACCGCATGCCAACTATTGTGTCGACATATGCAAAGCACGCTGGCTGCGTCCTGCGTTTGCTGCATCGTACCGATTGTTGCGTGTGACTCCATCACAGCGTTTCTTAACCTTTTTCTACCTCAACATCCCTTTTGGTCGCGCCTAAGCAGTCCAGCACCCCCTACCATTGGCTAACACCTGGTTACTATAAGGATAAAGCAAAGACAAGTGCAGTACATCTTGATCATATACTCGGTTCATTCTCCAAAACAAAAACAGCAATTATGGCAATAGCATTGACAAAAACAATAAGAAAATAAAGGAAAGCTCATGGACAAACTCCTTTTACCACCAGATATGTGACCTTCCCCAGCACCCCCTGAAATTTATTTCAGCACCTCGGATTAAGAAACCCTGCTATATCAAAAGAACTTGTGGCTGTTCATGTTTGACATGCTGTTCATGTTTGACATGCATTTTTTCATGTGATTTTTTCCATTTGAATTTTCTTTCAGTAAAGTCATTCAGAAATCAGATTGCAATTGAGTACTTGCCCAAGTTTGTACTGATCCCATGCCAAGAAAATCAGAGAGCTTGATGATATTGAATAGCAAGCAAAAGCCACTTTGCCAAATGGCAACCGAAGAACTCTTCCCCAACGAGACAGGGAAACAGCAAAAAAATGACAAAAGCGCGTTTGGGTCTGACTTCTTAGATTAGTTGTTCTTATTTAATGCAACCACGCGAAGTCTTATTTCTTAGCTTGATGGTCACCAACTGCTCAGGCGAAAGGTCCTTTTCAAGATACAAAAAAATTAAAAAAGAATTAAAGAGTCGCAATGTTCGAGAAGAGGTTGTCCACACTAAGCATTCGGTACATTGCAAGTGACAAACTTAGGCAAACAAATTGTAATGAATTCTTAGATAATCTTGTTACGAAGAAGGCAGGACAAAACCTTTTTAACTGTTTACTGTGTTATGTTCAGCCTTACTTGATTCGATGATTGTAGCTTTTTATTTCTTTATACGTATTTCCATAAAGACAGCATAAGCGAAATTTAAACCAGTCCATTCGCCACGGTGGGCATTGGTGAGTTCAGCCCTTGCAAATTTAAATATGAAACACTATAAATCAGTAAAGATTTCATCAAATTTTCAGAATGTCAAGTCCCATTGCGCAAATTTAAATCCCCTATTCAACACTTTCTGGCGACGGTTCTGGTTTTTAAACTTAACATCGTTTCACGCGACAGTTTAGTTGCGTTCGATTCTTACCAGTCTGAAAAAGTAAGAAACACGCGAATTGTGAACCTAACAGTTACCACCATTTGGGTGCATTTTACGTGACGTGTTTTTTTCGTGTGTATGAGATTTTTACAGCCGTGGTAAGCGAGTTGCAACGTGGTCCTCACGTTGTGCTTCAAAGTCTTTATGCCGCCACACATACTATGTAGGTGCAGTGTGCTTGTTTTTTTGAAAACAGATAAGAAAAAACAGATGTGATTCTTATAAAAAACGTAGAACACGTGTTTTGTCAAATATTTCAATTGTGGCGATTTCGGTTGGTTTGCCTGTGGCAGTTAATAATCCTGTTCCCGCCAGCCAAGTAGGTTTCAACAATTCCGTGCAATTTAACGCTTTTGCGTCGAAAGCAGCAACACAGGCAGTGATCGTGGGCACTTCAGTAATGATTTGGAATTTTTTACTGACCGTACTTTCAGAGCGTCATTCTCGGATTTTCGCAAATTCATTAACGCTTTCCATTTTTTTCCTCACAAAAATGGGAGAAGGGGCCTCACAAGTGGATTAGCCTAGGGCCTCGCATCAGTTAAATCCGGCCCTGCCCCCAGGGGTACATTTGCCTATCTGCAGGGTTACATTTATTGTACAGACGCAAAAAATTAACTTTGAGAAATAAAAATGGAGTAATTAACTTCGAGATATAAAAACGGAGTCTATCTTTAAAGTCAAATTCTAAAAGTTCTATTCAAAATTCATTGGATACCTATTATTTTACCTCAGACTTTTTGTCATAAGAAATTTTAGGGGTACATGCTCATCTGTTGAAACGCTACAGGGGTACATGGTCAGAGAAAGGTTGGAAACTCCTGTGATAAATTGTAGCATTGATTTGATGAGGTCCTTCATTTTTGGTTAAAAATGTACGCCTCAGCCTCATGCTCAGGTTTGGTTCGCAACAGAGTTTTCCAGAATGCTCTTGAAATTACAAGTCTTCGTTGCAATGTACAAACAAGAAAAATTCAATTTGAGATTATGCTATTTGGATACTCGATATTTCGAACACCACTGCAAGTTTGAAGGTGAACCCTTTTTGAGAAATCTTTTCTCAAAGCAGTGATACACGACTTCGTGCCAGGCAAGTTGTTTCGAAGCCGAACATGAGCAATTTGAATTTGTCATGTAATTGCAAACTGAAAATAAAATGAGACTCTAGTGTGTCTAGAAATTATTTTAGCAGCGTCAGTAGAGGAAAAAGTTCCCCTATGGACACTTGATATCATCAGTTGGGAACAGGGCTGTGTAGCAGTGGCGTAGCCAGCCCAAAAATTTGAGGGGGCCAAATTGTTTGATTTTAGGCAAGTAACAGTATTTTGTTTGGGATACCTCCTCTGAAAGCACAAAATGACTAGATATTCTAAAAATTTTGGGGGCACGGCCCCTGCCCACCTTGGATACGCCTATGCTTTGGAGCCGGAGCAAAAAAATTTTAGATGGTGGAGCCGGAGCCTAAAATTTTGGTTCCTTTTCGACAGACATAGTTTGTGGGCAAGTGAGTTGTACAAATAACAATGGTTTTTAGTTTTTAACGGTACTAATCGTTCTGGAGCCGGAGCCAAAAAATTGATGCCTGGAGCTGGGGCCGCAGCCGGATCCCGAAATTTGAATTCCGGCTCATAGTTGGGGAACAAAGTGCTGACAATTGTAAGCTTTGCAAACTGTGCACACTGGCATAGACGTTGCCAAAAGCAAAAAGCCTCTGTGCAAAGCAAGCAACTAAGTAAAGCAAACTGAAAAATAACAGTAACTTTCCGATTTGAAGAAACTTAGCATCACAATGAATGTGGGTTGGAGTATCTGTGTATAAAATGTGAATTTGTTCGTCCCTGGGTGGGCTCGAACCACCAACCTTTCGGTTAACAGCCGAACGCGCTAACCGATTGCGCCACAGAGACACGTGTTTATCATCATTCGTGAAAAATAATGTTGTTTGTTAGTGAATAATGAAGATGCGTACACTTTCTGTCGATATTGCCAAAATCCAATATTTCCGCTGATTATCTAAGGAAGAAAACTCGCAGACACTCAAAATAACAGACGATTTTCAGCGAGAGCTTTCCCAACAATTTACTGAAGATGTCACCAATTCAACAGAAATCAAAAATCTTTGCCAATAACAGTAGAGCAGCCAGAATGAGGCCGAAGAGGCCATGGCCCAGCCGAAACAAACTTGCGAAGATTCTGGTGCTTTAAATCAATTTATGCCAGTGTTGCCACTGGGGTCAGTCTCGTTAACATCAGATTGTTGCCTTTTTCAACATCAGATTTTACGATACAGTTTGATACAAACTAAATGCTTCCATTACCAATACCCATCAGAGCGCGATAACCCACATTGAATCCGAAACAGAGCGTAGTGTCGTCATTAAATGGAGAAGTCGGTCATGCGCAACGCAAAATGTTATTTTCAACGCAGTGAAGTGAGCTTCTTCAGTCTGAACGATAACTAAACACACACGAGGGTGAGAAATTGGTGAAAGAAATTTAAAACTCATGACTTTAACTTCTTTTCATCCTAAACGGAGAGGAAATGTGGAAAACAAAAACAACAGCCCATCAACATCAGATTTGTCACCAAAATATCAGACGTCAGAAATTTCTCTGAAAACATCAGATTTAATGTTAAAACATCTGAAGTGCCAACACTGATTTCAACTGTGGGATGCCGACTGGTAGAAGATATTTGACGTCATATCCTGTTGTAATAAACCAGAATTTAAGCCGTGACATCGAAATGATTTTTGTGCAAAATAGCTGTAAATATTGAACTCTGACGACATCAGTGACTGGCCCCTCCCGAACAAAACTTTTCTCTGCTTGACTTTTAATCTGCGGTCTCACTCTCTGTGTGTTTGGTTAGTAAAACAGTCTAAAACAGAGGTACCCAACCTGGGGTACATGTACCCCTAGGGGCACATTTGCCTGTCTGAAGGGGTACATTTAAGGTTAGCAATAGAAGGGAAAATACATTAATATATTGTTCATTTGCAAATATTTATACATATCTCAGTGAAGATTATTTTCAAAGACCATTATATGTTTGTTGTTAAATATATATATATATATGCTTGGTCATGATAAAATATTTTGTCATGAGAAATTTTTAGGAATGCATGCTCGTCTGCCGAAATGCTGAAGGGGTACATGGTCAGAGAAATGTTGGGAACCCCTGGTCTAAAAGGAAATGGCGTTGCCCATCGGCATTGCTGGATTCAACCGCGTTTTCATATTGTTTGATGTGTTGCTATCGCTGTTCAGTCATTCCAACTTGCGAGAAAACTTCGCTTTGTTTTTACGCAGAATCAACGTACGTTAGTGAGGATAATGCATCATCAGACTTCGAGCGAAGTTCTTTTGACCCTAGAAACCTTCTTGACAGCAGAACCGATCACATCAGAAGTGAGTGCGAAGAGTTCCTGCCTGATTTTTGTGAATAGATGGAAAAATCAAGCATTTGAAAAAAAACACAGTGTAAAAAACTAAACGAATTAGTGAAACACATAAGACTTTTCAAATCTATCCAAGGAAACCATTCGGAGCAGGGCGTATAGTTTTTTATTTATCGACCGAAGTGCGTATTGACAACGCAAACAGTTAAGCGCGTGGGAATCCGCAGGGGTGGGTAAGGAGAGGCACGTCCCCCTCAGAAATCTTAAAAATAACAATTCATTGATTGGTTTATTGTTTCATATGACACAGCTAATAAACGGAAGCAATACAAAAAGCCATCGCGCAATAAGTAAACCAATTGGCAGTGAAGATTAGAGCAAATTAGGGTCAATTTAGGGTGTCAATACCATTTCTCTTCTATGTCTGATGCTTTTAACACATTTTCACAAAAACACAAGTTTCCGTCTAAATATGTTTAATTATTTTTGAATACGACATTCACTTTTGGCAAACAAACCAAAGACAATTTCATAAATAGAACGGTTCATTATAGGCCTACACGCTCGTTCATTTACTCATTTTCGTGCCCGCTTTTCCTTTGGGAGAGGAGCGGGGGCAGTAGCCCTAGGAGGACTCGATATGCCTCACAATCAACAGCAATCTGAGATTGTTCTGCTGGCTCCACATCAAGACAGGACCAAGCAAGGTCGGAGATGTAGTCATGCCACTTGGTCTTTGGACAAGCTTCGGGCCGCTTTCGCATGGGTGGAGACAGTAGCCTGAAGGACTTAGTTCGTTTTTTTTCCTGGGAGATTTTGGACACATGGCCAAATTAACATAGCTGAGATCTCTCGATTCGGAGAAGTGGCTTGACATCCTGGACTTTGCTGATTTCAGACCTGTGCTGTTTGTCACGAAGTGTCACACAGAGAACTCCACAAATATCCCATATCTGCCGTATGTTCTTTTGACAGTATTCTTTCCAGTCATCACCTATGATTCATGACTACAGATGAAGATCGGAACAAAGACCGATTTAAAAACTGAAAGCTTTGCGTTCTTGGAAAGCCCCCGTTTCGTCACCATGGAGTAATAAAGCTCACGGAGAACTGCGATTGCTTTGCCAATCCGTATATCAATCCCTTTTTTCCGACTTTCGCCACTCGTGAATACCACCCCCCGGTACTTGAACGTCTCCACCTGCTGCAATGTATTGCCGCTTACTTGCAGGAAACACTGCCTTGGGCGTCTACCTAGGAAACACTGCCTTAGGCGAGACATAATATCTCAATCTTTTCAGAGCTGATTTTCGTTCCTTCTTGGTCGTACGCAGCAGAAAACTGATCAAATGCATGCTGAAGAACCTGTTGAGAAGATCCACGCATACAGCACCAACTTGCCCGCACAAAACAAACGGTTCATCATGCAGTTTCCAGCAGTGACATCTTTGTCGACGCGCCTGTGACTGTCTATCCAATTCATATAGACTAGGGCTCTTCAAAGTTTTTGGGAGAGACTACATAAGCTATTGCACAACAGTTCGAAGGCCAGAAATCTTGCGTAATGTGCTTTTTTTCGTGATATTTTGCATTCTGCCAAATTAACACAATTTTCGTAAATATACTGTATTATTTTTTCATTATTGGCAAAATGTGTTTTGCAGCAGGGTGAAATGACTTCGTAAATCGGATTTGGCTCGCGGGTCGTAGTGTGGAGAACCCTGATATAGACTATGAAGGGGAGTGGTGACAGCACACACCATTGTCGGAGTCCAACACCAGCGCTGAACGGTTGTGAGTTAACTCCGTTGATACGGACACAATGTTCTGAACAAGAATACGGTGACCTGACGGCCAGCAGTAGGTACTCGTCAACACCGTGCTCCCACAACTTCCTCCAAAGCTTTTCACGAGGAACCCGGCCATATACTTTCCCGAGGTCGGCGAAACATGTGTATACGTCTTCGGCATGCTCCCAGGATTTCTTGAAAGTTTTCTGGAGAGTAGAAATTTCTTCTGTAGTGCTACGGTCGCGACAAAAGCCGCACTGGATATCATCCAGCTTTGGTTTTCGCGGCATCTTGGCATACACTCTTTCTGGGAGGCTAAGCAAAGAGATGCCGCAGTAGTTGGTTCATTCACTCCTGTCTCCCTTTTGTGTATGGCGACGATCAATTTGCTAATCAATCGGCACCTTTCCAAACGCCATACACACACGAGTCAGCCAAATCATCCAGCGTTCCAAGATCCCCTAGCTCACTATCAAACTTTTCGCAATTAGCTTTAAGCTCGGACTTAGTAGCGGCATCAGAGAGTTTATTGGCGCACAGTTCTACGGAAGCTTTCACCTGTGCAATGTCAAAACATCCCGCCTGCAAAACTTTGCTCAGTTCTGTATGGTGAAGTGCCAATGTTGACAGAAGGAAAGCACCATGTTGAAATTTTTTGTTTTTATAATTTGCAGTAAAACAACGCACATTGCATCATTTTTGTTTTCTGACAGCTGCTTCAGCGCGGCGCAAAAGCCAAAATCTCACTCCTAGCTCTCACTGTTGCCTCACTCGACAACCACCTTGTTTTGAATGCGCGCTGCAACTGCCAACCTTTTGTCTTCAAGGTAGTCTGATGCATGATGCATTGCCTGGCAGGCCGATCGAAACGGTGAAATAATAAACACTTCCATAATTGCATTAAAGTGCTTTCGTAGTTTCGTACACCATACTGTACAAATCTGCGGCAGTATTGCATGAGGCCGAAGCGAGGCGGTGCGCATGACTGTGCACAGATAACAAACTTACAATTTTCGCTTCGAACTTCTGTGCCAGAAAATTGTGTCGGCCTATAACATTGCAGGTTTGCAGCCATCTGATGCAATAGCCACGTGCAGGAAAATATGCTTATCTCAAATCGTTTTACTTCAATACAAAGCAAAAACATACCTAGGCTTTAAAGAATTTAGGGTGTCATTGCAAAATTTTAGGGTGTCATTTTGACACCCAAAAACGACTTAAAAAACACTGTTTACGTGTGTCAAATCCCAACAAGACATGAAATTGCAGGGTTGGTCGGCTGGTTGCGCTGCATGGGGACAGTTTGAGTATAGCCAGAATTCAGTATAGATTGCCGTTTCTGAATATAAAATTTTTTGTCATTGTCGTGCAACTTGTAAAACTAAAACGTAATTTCGAACCATTTAATTTCGTGAATGGTTTACCTGTTAAATTGAAACGCTAATGCCAACTGTTTTGCAGCGAACTTAAGTGAAAAGTACTGCGAATTTAATTGTATTCTAGATAATGTATTGACGCGTGTTATATTGTCCGTCCAATGGCTGGCCTACCACTGTAAGACAATTTTGCTAGCACTGTTGTCACTGGGTTTTCAAAGCTGGCTCTACTGTACATAAATAAAACAATGAAATGGTGAGTGCATTGTGGCAAATATTCATAAAATTATTAGGAAGGTGGAACATCCTCCGACTCGAGTGACGCCTTTGTTCTGAAAATGAAGCGGCAGTGCTGCACATTTTCTTAAAAAATTGTTACTGTGGATATTTGCGTTTTCAAAGCTCGCAAACAGATGCCGTTTGGTGTTAACGGCTGGTTTCGGTTTTCGTTTTCGACAATGCCCAGTGTTTCCGAAAACATTTTACTTTCACAGGTATCGCGCATTCTTGTTCGAAGCAAGATGAGCCGCTGTCGCACTCAAGTGATCATGGATTCCACGGTGAGCATTTGGTCTGCAAGGAATGCACTGTTGCCGATATAGGCTGAACCAAGAATAAAGATTTCATTATAACACAATGTTCTTGAAATATTTTAGCTGGCAGGCTGAAACTACGAATTTGAGGTCATTTTGTGTATGAAAATGATTGAAGCTTTGCAATTAGTCAGATTGAGTTGGCATGACGCTTTGGCAGTGTAGACAAAGGAGATTAAATGATCATAATACTATAAACTCACAAACGACACGTTTGTGAATCTGTTCAAGCAACAACTTCACTGGCTAATCTCTCCTCGATGGTAGTATTTCATTTTACAAAAAGGTGTTGTTAACAATCCATTACAAACGACAGGGGTTTTCGTAGTTGTTAACAATCCATGCTTTCAACAACAAACACCAAATTTTTTCCGCCGTCTAGCTGTAGGATTATTCTTTTTGATTCCTCATTGCTTTCGGTGGTGGTGTTCTCTCAAAATAAACATGTGCAATAAAACTACAGCGATGCTGTGACGCCACATGTTCTTTTGGATCAAAAAGCTATTTTTGGCGAAAAATTTGGTAACTATGGTAACAAAATCAAATTTAAGCCACATTTTTTAGATTCAGGTATAACTCGGAAATTAAACGTCTCAAAGTACTCAAGCAATTTACACTGGTCTGGAAATTGCAAAAAATGAAACAATGATCTATATTGTGCGTGGTTTTAAAATCAAACTGGTTGAGCAATTTTTAATTTATTTGTTTATGAGCAGACACGAAGTCCATAGTATGAACACACACACTCTGCAAAACGCAGGTTGATAAAAGCAGACAATACAGAACGTAGTACAAGGCATTGAAGCCGGCGGAATCACAGGGTTACAGACAAGGCCGAAGCATCTAAGTAAGAGATTAGGAGTATCTATGGAATAAGTACTTTTATAACATGTTTTCATGTATCTATAACATGTTTCAATAACATGTTTTCACCGCTGTTACCGTGGAAATGCAACTTTTTTCTTGAAAAAGTAAAACACTGTTATTAAACCTTTTTGTGGAGCTAAGGTTTACTGCATGGTCTGTTAATTTTAGATATTCTGCTGGCTTTCACAGTCACATATTGTTTTGCGCTAAGATTAGTATCAGCTGCCGTTAATAACAATAAACAAAAAAAAATTATAGTACAACAGTCTGAAAAGCTCCATTCATCTTGATAATAACGATTAGGTAAAGAGTACTCCTAATCTCTTACTTACTTAAATCTCTTACTTACTTAAATCTCTTACTAGTACATTTAGAAGTACTTATTCCATAGATACTCCTAATCTCTTACTTAGATGGTTCGGCCTTGGATTGATTGGGATGTAACCTTTGCTAAAGCCATTTCCATGTTGAAAAGATGTGTCGTCTCACAAAAAAACTTTTCTGAAGTTGTCATATTCCCATCAATACTCAGCAAGTCCTAGAGAAGTGCTAGGATAACCTGCCATGCTCTCTGCATAAGACTGAATACACTACGCAGGCGGTGTCCAGCCTTCTCTGGATTAATGTTTTTTTTAAACTTACTCATGACCGCTTAACAGTTGGCGCCATAATCGCCACGAAGGTGGGGAGCTTTGTTTTGATCCACCAGCAAGCATTTTTATTAGGAAATTGGCGTCATGTTACCACCAGAGAAACGCAAAGGAAGCGAACATTATAAAGAAATTCAAGTTTACTGAGGAATTCCCAAGGAAGCGTGGTGTGTCCGTAGATGGCGCTTGCGGTGACGCAGCGCCACGGTCACGTGAGACCTGAGCAGCGTGAGTACGAGAGCTTGCGTACGCCTCTTGCTGGAGAAAGCGAACCAGAACGTCAACAGCTTAAGCGTCACTATAGCTCTGAAGGTCACGCAATGTCGAGGACGTGATCGATCGCAGTGTTGTTTACCAATCAACCGCTTGCAAGGATTAATTCGGTGCTGCGGGTCGAAGGACGACGAGATTTATGCGTGTTCTCATTTTCCTTCCAATGTGCCAGTGCAGTTTGAGGGATGGCTTGCAACACAAACAAGCTCAGAGACACTTTTGCTCAAACAAGCTCAGAGGGCAACAAACAAGTCCAGTGGCACCTTTTCTGAATACTCTGCCGCAAATGTACACCCTCTGTTTCGTGCGTATTACATGCCAATGTGTGTCTGCAAATTGCTGCGCAGTTTCACACAGTCTCGTACTAAACGCATCCGCTTTGCCTGCTGTACTTCCCCATCGCATTCTGCATTGCATTCCCACGAAGGTAAGTGTTACCCGTATAAGTTACCCATTTTGTCACAACATTCGATGCCTTGATTTGAAACCACCTGTATTCCTTTCTCCAACGATACGCATCTTCATCCAACTTTTTATCAGCTCGCTTTAAATGTGTGATGTTTTTACAAGTCACTATTTTTCACCCACTATCTAACGCTTATGTATGTCGATGACAGAATGTAATAGATCAGTGGTTCTCAGGCTTTCTTAACTGATGTCCCTTCGAGCAATAGTTTGTCTATCAATTACCCCTTGACTGTAATCATGAGCACATTAATTAGATATGCACCTATAATTATGGCGCATTGACGTTAAAATTTTATTATGGAAAAGTTCAAGTACCTTTTGGAGCACCTTTGCGCACCCCAAGGGTACGCGACTACGCGTACTCCCATTTGAGAACCACTGCAATAGATGATGTTGGTGCTTTGCTTCAGTGTTTGTTCCTCTTCAATTTTGAATGCGTGCATGAAACAGCAACTACCCTGTGATAGGCTGGGCTCAAGTATTTCGTGCGTTTGTATTTTCTTGACTGCTCGTGTAGACAACGGTCAGACTGCCAAGTATCAAAATTCGCACAATGCCCTTAAGAATTTTGAAAAGGATTATGACAACTTGGACCATTTTTTAAAGTCTTATGGGGAGAATTAGCTTGCTGGCGTTTTGTGCTGTTTGATTGCTAAATATCTGTTTCTGTGGGATGAGTTTTTATGGCACTTATACGAATCATAATATAGAAAATCGGAATTTCTTGGCAAGCATCGTTTCAGTACACTGCACAATCTTCACGAGAACTTACACTTTTGCGATACATACACTTTTTCTTAGTTATAGAAAATCTCGAGGACTATAAGTTTTCGCACACATAAACCCGTTTTCTATCAGCAAGTAATTTCTTTTTTGAGCCTCCTAACCACCTGTGTCGTAGTTTAGATCTACTGTAGATGAGGTGAACGTAGTGATGTCAACCGAATTGATCACTGATGGGCACTGTGATCTTGTTTATTTTTAATATGGCCATCTCGTATGATGGATTTGCTCGTGGTGTTTACAAGAAACCTATCTTCGGGGGCAGTGATCGCGATATACGTCTTCAGTTTGAGTAAGCTGGTTTCACTGCGCCTTTTTCATAGTTTTGGTGCTTGACGGAAAATTAATCGATAAAAAAGGAAATTTATAACAGATAGACTTGCGTGTTGTGCCTATTTTTGAATAGGATTGATCTAAATTCGCCCTGGGGTGCAGTCGACAAACAACCCTGCCACTCTGGAGATAAATTTAAAATCGAAACAACCAACAGTAAATTCGATTTGAGCGTACTCTTAGGTTTGAGTAAAGAAACAGGAAATCTTTAGAGTGTCAAATAAATTTGCCATAATCCTGAACAGTCTTTTCACCACCTGGGAAATGCGCAAGAAAAGGTCAGTCTCTCGTATTTTGATGAAATTATTGTTGTAACCTACGAAAGGACCATTAAGGTCATGAGAGAGAAATAAACTTATGCGCATACGAAAAATCACTTAATGTTGCAAAACTGTTGCACTTGCGGTTCCATTTTGTGCAAGTCTGTGGGACAACGAAAGTGGATAAAACCAGCACTTCGACCAGCAACTTTTCATGTCAACAGTAAGGAATTTTTCGGAGGCGTCTTTCAAGTGTTGACATCGACCATCACGATTGCACGTTCGCGTTTGCATGTATCTCAGATTAAGTTAATCACAACATTAGAAGAAAACTCCTCCGCAAACACCAGCGCCGTCTTGAAAGAGAAACGTCGGGAAATGTTCAGCCATACGCAAAAAAATTTTTTGCCGGAGTAATGCGCAGTCGCAAACGAAAACGTGCAAACTAAGAACACACAAGAAAGGTTACATTTTTTCAACACGTCGAAATGATATCACCGATTCGAACGTGGCCAAACAGCGGCTCACTCAAGCGTCGACCACTGGAATGCTGCATGTGCGTCAACTGGTTCGCTGATGAGCAAAGCTGCATTGCGGTTGGCTGTGACATCAATGGCGGTTGACGTGCGTCAGATATCACTGCGTACGCGTGCTACCGATAAACCAGGATCCGTTTCCTGCGCCTGACGCTGTGGAGTCGTTGCATGATGATATCGACATGTATCGTACAGCCTTCTGTTCAACACACCACTATGACTATGGTGATCGCTAAGCTTGTTCTCGGCGGACCTTCCCAAACCCGGCAGAACAGCTTTACGAAGCGCGGACAAGGGAAGCTTTTTCGTTGTCACGAAGTTTGTTCCAAAGAGCCTAATGCTGTAAAACCGAAATACCTGTTTCTCATGTTTTGCCAATCCCAAGAAAAAGTGCTAAATTTTCCAAATTATATCATAAACTGGTTAAGGTGTGAAAAATCAATCATTCTGAAATTTGTTGTCTTCTTGGTTTTAAGTTTTTGAAGTATAATCAAGAATCGGAATTATAATTTGCAATGAGCGTCGGAGCTGGAGTATCTTCTGTCGGAGCCGGAGTCCACAAAGCGTGAATCTGATCAGCTCTGTTGCCCAGGTTCCAACCAAAACTTTTAAAGGTGTTTCATATAAAATTCACGGTTACGCAGTGACGTTTGTTGTCGTCAAACATTTTACAATTGATTGAAGCAAATTTCCTTTGAAAAAGGTTACCGTAGTCGTGTATTCCCACACCGTGCCAATGTATAGGTGGGAGCAACAAACATTTTCACAGTTTGTAATGGTACTCTTTGACATACTGTATCTCTAACTTACACTACTCTGTACGTTCCAGTCGAAAATGGCTATAGGCATTATTGCTGTGGCTTTGCTCGTGTGTACAGATTACCCTTCTGCGGTTTGATCATGTGTGGGTCATAGATTAAATAAATACCGTGTCAGAAAAACCTTGGGTAGGTGACATAAAAATTTTCATCCACACCAGCAGCCGGGTTTAGGACAAGTATGTGAGTTAGGGATGCAAGCTTATAACTGTCGCACATACAATTATTAATACCTCTAAAATTTTTATGGTTATTCAGTTTTTGGTTCACAGAGTGGTCAATATTGCTAGTTCTTGATGAATTCAAGTAATTCTCAAAGCGTTTTTTTACATCGCTGCAACAGGTTTGTTTCCGGTTGATCCACCCCGACCGGGAATAGGAGCATGAAGGTATTGATTCATTTTCTGGTATTTTGCCAGAGCTTTCTGGGAGAGGGATTTCACAATTCATTTGCAATTGCTACTGCTTAAATGTGCTTTTACTTCGCGTTGCGACAGGTTCTCAATGCATATTTAAAATCTTTTGCGGCTTTCTTTCGTATTGCCAGACAAGGTTCGCTTTGTTTTTGCTATTGTCTTTCAACAAAAGTAAGTATTTCTGGCCAGGGGCGTAACGAGGGGGAGCAAGGGGGGCGCAATTCCCCGGGCGCCGAGTCACTATGGGGCACCAAATCACTGCGGGGGGAGCCGAATGGTTGCGGGGGGCGGAAAAAAATCCCAACAATGTCACAAGCACTTTATTCAATACAATACATTTGCTTCCGAAAGACCTCAGTTTCGAACATGGGGGTGCCAAACTTGCTTCTTTCCCGGGCGCGGTCTAACCTCCAACCTCGTTACGCCCCTGTTTCTGGCAGCGTAATTTTTCTCACTCACAGCCACATTCCACCCAGGGTCATAATGCCTGGATACTACCATTAGATGTAGCTTCACTAGCTGCCATTTTGATTGACATAACTATGTTGCTCTATACCTGTTGTTCTATCATGTCGATGTGTTTTTGGTTAATGAGCATTGTTTAATTTTAACAAGATTAACGTCCAACCTTTCGGATCTTCGCAATGTTTTACAAGGAGGAAAAAGCTTTTCACAGCCAGCAAACTAAATTAACAATGGATTTAGACTTAACAGGGGTTCTTAAAGTTTGTCTCACTACCTCCAGGGGGCATTAAGAATAGATTTTTGGGGCATTGAGTGCTTTATTTCAGAATAAGAGGTGTATTGCACAGTGAAATCTCATCACTATAATGATGATCACGGTCCAAAAAACGCCTTTGCAAAACAGAAATACTTTCCTGTGGTGAAACCATAAATGAGATAAACATGCCCAAATTGGGCCCAAGTTTGTAAAGCTGATTCTTTCAGTAGCTAATTTTTACGCGGTCTGTGACAAGGGTTCGTCGTCGACGGCACCAAATACAAAAGGTTCTAGCATGCGGCAGTGAAATGCATTTGCTAGGATATTGTACTGAAAAAATAAGAGGTTTCAGTGTGTGCTGAGAAATAGAAGAGGTGTCAGTGAAAGTGAGTAGATGGCAAATAAAAGACATTTTGGAATATAGCAAGTCAACACTGCCAAATACAAGAGCTAGTTGAGAGCAAACGCCAAATATGAGAGGTCTTATAATATAGCATGCAACATGTTTTTTGTAGAAATGTGTTAAGTAACAGTTCACTCTGAGGAACAAAATGCTGTTTTAACTGGTTTTAGTAATTTAAATAAGGTACAGTAAGTTGTTGTTCTCTATGTACTTTTATTCTTTTTGTTTACTGTGCACATCCAACTTTTACGGATAACATCACACTCCATAATTTAGTGTTTTTTGTACTTCACTTATTTCTTTATTTTTCATACTTTATTTAATATTTTTTACCACACCAAATTTTCTCAGTTAGACTAGATCCACAACTTTGTGTAGATAGGCATACTCTCTTCATCCGTCATTTTTCCTCACCATGTTCTATGTTTATTTGTTTTTCTAAATGTGCTTATTTTATTTCCAACTGCTGTTATTTTCTAACACTTGTCAATAAGTAATAAACGGGGTTAGTTGACTTTTGACCTCCATGGTCTTTCATCAATCCTACCTAACACAGTGATAATCTGTGTTCACATTAATTTTAGAAGTTTATTAACTCTTGCCATTGTGTTTTCATTAATTCTAATTTCCACTGACAATTGGTGACTTCTTTACTCGATGACTTCTTGTATTGTTTCTGTTTATTAGCTGAGGCACATGAAACAATAAACAAATCAATTAAATATGTAGCACGTTCTTTTGCGGAATATAACTGCACGCTAAGTACATTGTGCAAAGTTACGGTTTGGTCTGTTGTGGTGTTTCGTTTTCTGCGTCAAAACATCGATAAATTCAGTAGGTTTGCACCAGGAGGTTGTATGATGAAAACCTCTTATAACAACACCGTTTTGTAACAACAACTAATGATAACAACATATATAACAACAACTAATGAAAGACGTTACTTAAACGATCGACGTTTGGTCAACACCGTGTTGATATCCTGTCACTTATCTGCATGTAAAGTCATTTGGTTCATAAAGTTTGTTCTTCACATATCTGGGTGATGTGACGATATGGCAGTCGGATAAACGCGCAGTGCAGTAATGTAGCTGGCATGTGGATAGGATTGTGTAAGAGTAAGCTATTTATACAGTAGCATTTACAGAACTGTCAAAAATTTGTCTTTTTTTAATACTGTATTTGCTTAACACATTTTTGCTGCTACACTGCACGGTCTTCCGTTATCGGTGGTCCCAAAATATCAGTAATTTCGATCCACTTATCAAAATGTGGTACATGGCCAGCAGACGCTTAATCTGCCACTGCTATGATTAACAGTTTGAATGCCAAATATCGGATACATTCGATATCCAAATGTCTAAAACCTCTTATATTTGATACTTCTTACATTTGGCGTCGTCGGCGGCGAGTCCTATTGCGTTTTGTCGGCCAGTCTAATCGAAATCTGCATAAATCTTGCATTTTTCCACTTTGGGGTGTGGACCCACGTTGGGATGTGGTTACCTGTCGCGTAACATGTAGGGCTATTCAGCTGCATACTAATTGGGATTTTAGGGTATTGAAGTTCAAAAATTTTGAGGACGACTTATAACTTGGAAGCGTTCATGTTAAACGAATGTCTAAATGTCTTGCGAAACATTTGAAACCTTGATCAAGATAATTTACATGCCTTTGTGCGCCACTGAGCACCCCCATCTAAGTTATTATTACTTTTTTGCTGTTAGCTCTCTACTCAAAATTTGATGTTAGAATGCCTGCATTTCTCTCCCACTGCCGGATCCCTGTATCTCTGTACGAAGATGAGTGAATAAAGTTATAGTTGGGGTGCTGTTAGTGTTTTGCTCCTCTCGATATTGATTGTGTACTAAAACCTACACCCAGAGGCGGAGGAAGGCCCCCCGTACCCCCGGCCGGAGGTCCCCGGGCAAAAAGGGGCCCCCCAAATCTGACTGAGTACTTTTGTTATGGCATATAGAAACACCAGAACTGAACTCACCAAGAACTGATTTCACAACATTTCATCTTTCAATATTCATATTTATCTAATACGTCAAAGAAATTGATCTTCACGCGACCCGTAACTTCCTAAAGCCAATCATTGCCAAATGCATTGCGAATACCTTCGTCGTCGGCATTTGCTTTGGTAAGTTGGCTGCTGTGCAGGTAACGTTTGCTGAACCCATGTTGATTGTAAGCATTTTTAGTATAGCCAAGTAAAAAAAAAAATTATTCAGGAAAATTAAGTTGTAGACCAGTTGCGTAGCTAGAGGTTTTAGCCATAGGGTGGGAAATGTAGCTGAAAGAGGCCCACTGATCATCGTAGGAGCCCCTCGCCAACATTCAGAAAAAGTTTATAAACAAAAGTGTATCCGGAGTGGATTTCCATATACTGTACCAAAACCCGAAATCACACGAAAACAACAACAGTCCAAAAACTTCCGAAAAACGCGTAAAACAACAACTTACTGAAACTAAAAAAGTATACTGCATACCGAAATATAAATAAAAAGGGGGACTTAATTTTTTTATTTACCTTGTTAGGGGGAAGGTTTGTACCTTTGTACCCCCGTCAGTCACGCCACTGTTGTGGACCTGTGTTGTGTCCTTTCACTAAACAAGTATAGAATAACCGGTATACAATCATATAAAGTCGTATTCGTAGCCCGCGCCTGTAACATCCAGTGTATCTTGCATCAGAGTTGTCCAATGAAACTCGAAACTTTACACCAACGAGAAAGCCAGTTATTTAACGAATAACACTGTGCCCAGTGGTGGGCCTCGGCCCAATTGTGGGCTGTTCAGCACTTTTTATTGGGCAGCGCAACACTTGTTGTGGGCTGTGTTTGCTGCGCTGGTTGCGTGGGCTCAAACATACTGTAGGCTACTGCAACAACTATATCGATAGAACGTTAATTGTTTGACGTTAAAACGGCATTGATATTGTCATTGTAGGGTTCATTACATTAATATAGCATTGCTATTTTACAGATAACTGAATACAACATAAGTTTGAAATTGGGCCTTCAAAAAGAGCACGGGCCTTTAATTACGACTGAAAGGGCATGGGCGTCCGCAGGGGTGTCAAAACGCTCATTCGTCCCTCCTTTTAGAAATTGGGACTAAGAACCAAGAATTACTAGTAAACATAAAGTTAGGAGCATAATTCCGATTATATTGATTTAGTTCTTGCATTGACAGTTTATTTCCCGGTATGACACTCACAGCGCACAAGAACCAGGTTCACTGTCCCGGGGTTGTGAAGTGATGAGTTTGCAGTTCACTCACGTCCGCTGCTTTGCCTGTCTGCAGAAGCAAGTTGCGAAAGGTTGTTCCACTGCTGGGTTTTATTGCGTAACAATAACTTGGCAACGAATCTTCACGTGCTCACTTTGCGTTTTGCCGCATGCAAGTGTTGAACGCAAGTAATGCAGGGAGACAGTGAGTTCTAATAGTGTTTAGCCATACTTTTGTAGCCTACTGTGTGAAAAGAAGCATCATAAGTTTGAAAAATCCATTGTTAATGTGAGACCGAACGCTTGTACGGTTTCAGGGCCAACCCTAGCAGATGCGGGGCCCAACGCAAGACCTGGGTGCGGGGCCCAATGCAAGATATACGCGCGGGGCCCCTCTGAGCAGTGATTTTATGACGTCATCGTGTTCAATCAATTGTGTTACGATCATGGTAGAGCGAAGATATGCAGTACAGCACTAACACGAGAACTGAGCACGTTTGCTAACGTTCGAGAGGAAATTTGCATGTTCTGATGAGAGCGCTCTTTGTTAACAATGAAATTTATATGGCGTTTCTACTGAATTCTCAAGCGCAAGGTGTATCTGGCAAAAACGAATAATCTACCCAAACATGGCGCGGGGCCCCAGAGTCATGGCGCGGGGCCCCAGAGGCGCGGAGCCCAATGCGGCTGCATCGGTTGCATCGGCTTAAGGCCAGCCCTGTACGGTTTATATGGATGAGCGTTCATCGTGAAAAAGTCAGTAAAGACAAGCAAGGATTTATTGAAAAGGGTGTTTGATTGCTTTGGGCGGGACCCCAGACGTTTCTAGTTCCTGTTTCTAAGTTATGCTGGCAAGTCTTGCTAGGTAAAATAAATACATAATTGTGGTTTTGTTAAAGACCGTAGCAATTTGCTTCTTTGTAAAAAAAGTACCCTACTTAAAATCTGCAGATAGTCTATTTTGTAACTTATCGCAATATAGCCTACCTGGCTATTGCTGCCAACGAAGCGAATTTTTTGTTACTATTGCTGTAAAATGGAGCAATTTCTTTTTGTAAAGAAAGGGTAAAGCGCTTTGTAAAAGTCCGTTTGCATTGCATCGTCAGCAACCTGAAAAGTATAAGCAAAATGTCGACGTTGCCCCCCTGGAAAAGTTATTGCGGATGCCCATAGAAAGGGGGCTTGGGGCCATTCTAATGAAAGTTTGCCGATCACTGCTATACGCAATACTGCTGAACGGAGCTTCAGCAAGTTGAGGCTAATCAAAACGTTTCACAGATCAACTATAACTGATGAAAAACTAACAAATCTGGCAATGATATCTATTGAAAGTGAAACTGCTAAAATATGTGATATGTGTGAGTTGACAAAAACATTTGCATTTTTGAAAACTTGGAAAAGTCATTTTCCTTGCTTGAAACATAGCAAATGCTTAAGTTTGTCAGCTTTATACGTTGTGCTGATGCTGTAGAAAATGCTTTCATAAGCATTTGTTAAAGTAAATCGATATTTTTGTTTACGTAAATACTATGTGTTAAATGCAATGTATTGTATATTGGGGGCCCCAACGTCCACGTTCGGCAGGGCCCCCAACCACCTAGCGCCGGCCCTGCCTACACCTACTGTGTCATGCGTCGTGACTAACCAGTTGCCGATGATACGATGTAAAAATGGACGTTCACAAAACGCTTTAAAAATTCTTCGTCCCAATTTGCAGAAGGGGCAAATGCCCTTATTACCTAAAATGAAACAATTGTTTCTGTTTGCACAACTAAAGTCTAATCATATGTTTGCCTAGTTATCTCTAGGAACCATTTGCTTCAGCAACTTCTTACTCTTGAAGTACTTGTAGGAATCATCACGGAAAATGTTCTTTTTCGCTTGCTTGTTTCTTGAATTAATTAAATGATAAACCTTCGCTTTCTTTAGAAACCTAACCAAAAACCAACTTTGCTACTAACCCTAACTAGCCGAGACAGGTTACTGCAGTGGTTCTCAAACTTTTTTCGTTGCGACGCCTTTGGAAAAATTTGCTGGACTTGCGACGCACCAGCAATATGAGTTTAATAGATACTTTTGTAATAATTAAAGTTTTATTTATTGAAGAAACAACAAAAAATGTGCATCATCAACGTAGTGTGTGGACTTGCTTATTTTTGCAAACTTCGTCGAATCTCGGACGAGTTTGTGAAACTGCCACACCAATTTTCCTCTCAAGGTTTAGTCGTGGTTGATATATGGCTTTAATCACAGCCATGGCAAAAAATCCTGATTGGTATAAATGCGACTTTGCGAAAGGGATAACTATTCGTAGCGCTTTTTTCGCGAAAACTGGGCATTCATCGCTCAATGAAATTCAAATCAATTTGTCGGATTTCTTGAGTTGAACTATCTTTCTAGGGAAATACTGCATCACAGGTAAGGTCAGTATAGTTTTTCTTTTCTTGTTAAGTAAAGGACGATGGTGTAGGTTGGACAAAAGGATCTCGAATCCATTTACAGCTTGATAAATTCCCCGGAGAGTATTGATAAAAATTTAACTCAAGCTTAGTTGTACGTTGCAAAGATATTTTTTGTAAAGTTGAAGGTAGCATCTGCCATTGTGTTTTCATTTGCTCTAATGTTCGCTAATGGTTGGTTTACTGCATACGATGGCTTTTATGGTGCTTCTGCTTGTTGGCTGAGTCATATGAAACAATAAACCATTACCATACATATATTTTCAAGCTAATTACACAAGAAAGGAAAGCACTGAGAACTTCACGACAGGTTTGCTATATCTTCCTTCCACAACAATAGCTTTTTAAGGAACGCCGCAATTTTATCTGATACGTCATAGCATGTTTTTATCTTGCCCTTGCATAGAAATATTGAATTTATTCAATTTACCGAAGGTATCACATAAGCAAGAAAACTTGAATAAATATTTGTTCTGGAGCGAAGCAATCAGCAAATTGATTATTTTTATAACTGAATCACTGCTGCAGCTTTCCTTTCCATGAAACGATGTAAATTAAAACTGTGCAATGCGTTTAATATTAAAGAATAACTAAAGTTACGTAATCATGAGATGGTAAGTATGCTATATAATTACTGTCAGCATGACTGTACTTGAACAATAACTAATTTTTGGTGAAGTTATAAAACTGCCCTTGTTATTAGCTCAATGAGTAAAACTGCACGGAGTTTAGGTTTGTGAGACGCTCTTGGAAAATTAAAACGACCCATCAGGACTTCGTGACGCATACTTTTAGAACCATGGGCTTACCGTGTTAACAACGCCTGATAGTGTGTTACGTCTCTGTGCTGCAAGATTATATTACTTTTATGTCGACACAAAACTTTGATTACAAAAGAAAATGTTTACGATGAGATAGAAATGGTCTGTAGGTGTATGTCTATCAGATATTGCTGTTATTAAAATTATTATGCTACAGAAAATAAGAAAAAATAAGGACGCAAGTCACAAATAATGACATTTCTTAGGACAGTGACATTTTCTAAGACATAGTACTTCAAAATAAGGAGAAATCTTAGAAATAAGGACGGTGCGGTCACCCTGGCTATAAACCTGTCGATTAACAAAATTGTTTCCGCCCGGGCTCGAACCGAGGACCTTTCGCGTGTTAGGCGAACGTGATAACCACTACACTACGGAAACAGACGTCAAATCATTTCGTTAAACCATGATTTAAAAACTAAACATTAAGTGATCAAAAAGCGAAATGTTGAAATAGAAAGAGAAAAGTATCACATAAATCTTCAACACGTGATTTGACAAAGTATTTTACATCGGCTATTAATTAGATTTCGCTGAAACGCGCAGAAAGAAACCTTAGCTTGGATATTCACATCAACTTCAAAATATACAAGAAAAGGTCAAGCAACAACCATTGATATAACTGAAATCACATCGTGCTTTCGAAAAAATGCTGTTTTCGTCATCAGAAAAGATCAAATTCATTTGATTAATCCTTGGATTTTGCTTTTTCTCCTTTATACGACTTTGCAAGATTTTCAATTTTCATTCTGTAACCTATCTGTTCCAAACTTCAATACACGTTTCACGATTCTAATCATGCAGCACAGCAAAGTTATTGCAGTCCAGTTGATCTGTACATGCATAGTTCAATTCAATATATTGTTTGTGTGTTGGCACAAACTCATGGTCCGCATCACAGAGGTTGGTAAAAGAACACAAGAATACAAAGTTCCTGAGTGGGTAGCACATCACAGGGTAGGTATTTATTGGAATGTTGGTATTGATAGGAGGCTAAATAGCAGCTAGCAATACTGAAGGGGAACAAACACTCAAACAATCCTACAGCTTATGCATTCGCTCATCGCCATACAAAGGGTTGCATAAAATGGAAGAAAAATGGAGATTTATAAAAACTATCACACACTTGAAGTGAGCGGATGAAAAATTCGAAGAGGGTCCATAATGGTAGAATAAAAGCATAGTCTACATATTGACATTGTTTTTAATCAATCAAAGTATCAAATGTCTTGGCGAAGTAGGTAACATGATGTTGGCTATTGTCGAGCACTTACATTCGTGGAGATGTAACATAAAACTCGATAGGGTCCTATAAGCAACACAAAAGGCTTTAGTGCCAGTCTGTGTGAATTTGTTCCACAGTTGGCCGGCATACCTTGGCATGTAATCGGCACGAAACTGAGTATTTTTAAGTGCAGTTGAGCACTGAGCAAAAGTGTCTCTGAGCCTTTTTTGTGCACAATAAAGTTATTTCAGTTATCTCTGAATGCGATCGCCATCATTCAGAACGGCTGCCATGGAGTGAAACACCAAGAATTGAAATTGTTCAACAACTTCACGTAATTTACAAGTATATTTCCCACAGTAATCCAGCTCTGGGTGAGCCTAGCTTAGATTTCATCAAGGAAAAACAGCGAATAGATGTGGGCTTAAAATTCCCCCTTTAGCCTACCCCGTTTGTTGCAGTAAAGGAATTGAGTTGATTTTGTTTGGCGATAATTAGTATTCCAGCAAGAAAAACAAATTAATGCAAGGACGCCAGGACATTGAAGGAACCGGAAGGTTATCGAGGCCATTCCCCCATGAAGTTGACTTAGTTTTGTTACTGCAGTAAAGAGGTCTGAAAAACAAGTTCTTTTCACCAACAGACTTGGCCTACTATGCACATAGGCAGGCTACATCTCGCATATTTAGTTTTGTAAACAGCAGGTCGTGGTTGATTCATTAAAAATATGTCAATGTTTCATCTAAAAAGACACACAATACAGAATTTTAACAGCGGTGTCATATCCATGCTTGTCAATGTAGGCCTACTATGATTGTTGATTAGTGTCTGCTTCTCTTACCATTGTATCCAAATAATCCAACATCTCAAAATGTTAGGTTGTCGTGATGGGAGTTGTCTACAACAACACTTATCGCAGTTTGCATTACATCCGAAGGAATCTAAGTGTTTGCCCACATCAAGCTGCCTGTTTTGTCAAAACATTTGATATCTTGACAAGAAACAATTTGATCCTTTTCTTCAATGATATATATGCGGTAGGCCTACACCTTCATGTAACCTTTTTATCCGCTAAATTCAGTTATCTGATGCGTTTTGCAAAACACCATTTTTCTCTCAATATATATGTAATGCATCTGTATGAGAATGACCGAATGCAGTAGTTACTGGAGCCTTGTTTCAGTGTCTGCTCATCTTCAGTATTTTCTGTGTGTATCACCTAGCCAGGGGGGTAACCATCTCCTTTGCCATCTCCTACATGTAGACGACGTGTGCAAGCCAAACATACAAAAAGTAAGATACATGACTCGTAAAACAGTAACCGACAAATCTTGCTTTTAATTCAATAAAAACAATTGACTGTCGGCCTCGTGCTAAAATGTTACAAAACATTTGAAACTTTGATCGGAACAATTTGCATGCTTCTGTGGGCCAATATGCCGCTCCCATCCGATTTAGTTTTTAATTTTTTTACTATTAGCTGGTTACCTCAAAATTTGATGTCAGAATCATTTCATTTCTCTCCCACTGCCACATCCCTGTATGATGATGAGTGAATGATGTTATAGTTGGGGCGTTGCTAAAGTGTTTTGCTCCTATCATTTTTGTGCTCTTGTGTTATTCGAATGGGCTTGTGATATGGACCACGAGTCCGCAACAAAATACATCATCAATGCCTCTGCAGCACACAGCGTTATTTAGTGGAGGGCCGTACCTATTCTAATTTGGTTGTAAATTAAATTAATTAAAACAGAAATGGTACACAGAAAAGGCTCTTTTCATTATTCTTATACAAATGCACTTGATCCAGTGCAAGCAATTCAGTGAGATAAATGTAACCTCACACGCTTTTCAACAAATTTCATAATTTTCCTGAACGCTTCCGCGGGCCATTGAAAACGCTGTAGCGGGCCGCATGCGGCCCGGGACCTTTTAGTTGGACCACACCGGCTTATATAATCTATGCAAACAATGGTATATCTTGATTGACAACAAACAAAAATATGCTTACTCACTAAATTGTCACTTCCACCCCAAGAGAAAAAGCTTTACAAAGATCTATTGCAAGCGAGTAAAGGTATCGTCACTAAGAACCGCATGAAAATAGCGTCGGGCCAAAGCGACACGCGGCTATATTAGACCACTGATTCATTTGGTTGCAAGCCGAAACGCGGCACATAGGGTTTCGCTTCGTTGAGGCTTGTAAAACCGATGAGAATTTATTTTTGCTTTGACAACCTCAAAACCAATCCTCAAAATTTGGTTACCGGATTTTCGCAGTTACCGGATTTTCGGAGCATCGAGATTCCATTTGGTGGGCTTAGCCTAATTCTCAGGACCTCTGCAGGGACGGGCCTAATGGATAACGGTGCTGAAGCCATCTCTTGACGTTGATATCAATTTCTCTTAACACACCACTACAAAAAAGTATTCTGCTTCACAGTTTCCAAGCACAAATCGACTATAAAACTGGTCATGAAACCAGTTGCGTCGTCAATTCAGCAAATTTTAAATCTTATTATGTAGGTTTAAAGTGAAATATAACATAACTGCTGTAGGTGAAAGTTGATGTCGTTTCCAAAATAGGTGCATGTTCTGTGTGTATCAAGATGAAAAATGCTGACATTCATAATGGAGTAAAAACATTTATTTGAAGTTATTGGTGAGTTTTAATTTCACTGTTGGAGTATCAACCTTGCTTCGGTTAGTTTGCATGAAACTTCTGTCATATGTTTCATTGGGATTTGTAAATGAAGTGTAACATGCCACATATTTTCCTAACGCAGGTCCATTTGTTACATGCAAGAAGGCTTTAAATTTTTCCACCATAAAACCAACAACATAAGATCCTGGTTTACGGTTCCACGTATTTTTTGTCATACGCACATGCTGGTTTCATGATTTTTTTAATTTAGGTTCAACGTTTACACTGTAAGTAATGAAATGAAGTGACGAGATCCTGAACTTTCACAGTAGTGTTACGGAAATTTTTCCACCAGTCGCGCCCATGTGTCACAAGCTTTTAACGATATTGACACAAGCTTCTCTCCACGCTGCCTGATGGTGAGAGTGACATCGTAACCTGCTGTATATGGTGGGCAATGTGCGACGACAAGTGCCTTTGAGATGGGCATGTAAAGGCCAACTCCAGCGGTGAAGCACCTTGGGGCTTTTACCACCTTTCCCGAACATTCGGCTGAAAGGTGGTAGCACCGATGGTCAACAATTGCACAATTATCGGATTTTCTGTAGCGCTGTTGGCCCGAAGTTTGACACAGGCTTTGGGCGGATAGGAAAACGTTAAATCATAATTTCCATGCATTGCTAGACATGTTAAAATATTTCAAAATTACTCGAGGAACTGACTGCACATCAAAGTTGAACGTCGGTAGTAAAAAACGATTCACAGTCAAACTCAGTCAGCACCTACAACATTAGTCACTTTTTATTTTCGTAATTCTATGTACTTTTGCAGAATTCGCAAAACAATTTCGCTCTTAAGTCCTTTTCAGATCTAAAAAGGTAACACGGAGTTTTGCAGAACAAGTTAAAAATACAGACTTGACGATTTCCATTTATTTGTAATCATCACAGAAACAGCATCAAAGTGGGAAAATGGTGCTTTGCACAAAAAGCTGTACAATGTTTATTTTTTCATGAAAGTTGCCCAGAACATTTTTAATGTAGGTTCCTGGCGTTTTAAGATAACCGTCGAAGAAAGGCTCTTCGGTTGCGTTTCAAAGCCATTTCAGTTCTATTTTACATCAGCGACAGGAGGAGTACCAAAAATATTAAGAATTGTGCCAATACAACTTCCACCCTTGACCACATTCACTGGTGTAGGAGGCGGGGGTGCAGGAGGTGCAACCGCACCCCCAAAAGTTTTGATTTGGTGAACATCCGGGAAAAAAACTTAAAATCCGGGCAAAATGTAAGGAAATTTGGACAAAATATGTGTAAACCCTCTCAAAATTGCTGTAGGTGCGTTGATTTTACAAAAATGGCAGCCAAAATGAAAGTGAAGACTTTTTAATTTTTCTTAATATTATTTTTGGAAGTCCTGTTTTTTAATTCAGTTGTTTGTGAGCAAGGTAGAAATTTGGGCAAGCTTGGATGAAATTTGGGCAAAAATGGAAAAATAGTGGTTGAAGTGCCTTGACTTGAAAAAATGCGCCCAGTGAAATACAGTCGTTTTTTGGATTTTTTGGGCAAATTTGCGGAAATTTGGGCAAAAGTTCTTCGCACCCCCCAAAATTTGCCTGCTTTTACACCTATGACCACATTTATAATACATGCTAATAAGCCACCTAAAATTAACTGCAATTCATCATTGGATAGCTGTGAAAACAGAAAAATAATTTTCAAGCAGGAGACAGGCGTAACCAGACATGAATCCTTTTGCGACAACGAATCAACAACATGTAATCAGTCAATACCGACACGATTGTTTCTGGCAATAACACTGCTTATACCAGCTTTTTCCATAACTATCATTCGGTTGCCAGTGTCTTCTGTGGCCAGCGCTAAGCTCTGAGTAAGCAATTGTGTAAGTACAGAATACTTTCTTCATTCCATTGAATGTGACCCACCCAACCAACGCACGGTAGAGTAATGTAGTTTTGACATCAAAAATTTGAATGATCAAGACTTTGATATTGACCTAGTTCGGTACCTTTGTAGATCTGTAACTTGAAAAGTAATATGTATGAGGAGCTTGTACAAAATCTTTTTTTCTTACCTCCATCTCCCTTGAAGTAGCAAAATGGAAAAAGAAAGATTTGATATCTGTTTATAAAATTTTGCTAGTGTTTTGTAATTTTCTGCCCATTTTTCAGATCGCTGAGGCATAACTTCTGCGTTTATTTTGTGCTCTCTACCTGAAAATTGTAAGCTGTTGTGATAATCTATTTGTTTTGTGGCTTTTCGTTTCATTGGCAAAAGTAGCTGCAGCGCGGAATTTTTAATTTTGACACAAAGTTTGATCTGAAAGCTCATCGCAATATAGACTCTTGTTGGCAAACTAATCGGCGTGGAGCTGAGCTGTCAACACACTGAAAAACATGACTTACAGTTGGTTCAACTTGTGCAACTCACTACGTCACCTCTGGTGCCTTTGATGTCGGGTTCGTAAAAGGTATGTTACTTGTTTTGAAAGAATTGAAGTGGACAAAGTGCTGCAACTCTCGCACTGCTGCAACACGGACTCATTTTTCAACAAAATATCCACGCCGTTCAACATAATATCCACAATAATATAAATAACAAAAATTTTGTAATATAAATAGCAAAATAATATACATAATAAAATAATAAAAAGTTTTCAATATAATGTTTACATATCCACTGAACCTACCCGACCAATTGCAAGAAGAAAAGCTTAAGCTTTGGAGCAAACACCGCAGAGACAAACCAAACACCAGCGAGCAATGTTCCCTCTAAGAAAATTTTACCCTGATAAATGTTTGTTTTAGTGGGCAAGAATATTTTAAGTCTAAGTTAGCAGAGTTCGAATTCCAAACTTTGTGAATTATCAAAATGAGCATAAAATCTTATCGAAATACGAACACAGTACGCATTTAATTCAAATAGCTTGTAAAAGGGCCATGCGATATGCTCAGAAGCGTTCTGCTCAGGGGCGTAACGAGGGGGCCAAGGGGGGCGCAATTCCCCGGGCGTGAGTTACTATGGGGGCGCCAAAAGTCCCAACAATGTCATAAATACTTTCTTCAATACAATGCATTTGCTTCCGAAAGACCTCAATTTCGAACATGGGGGCGCCAAACTTGCTTCTTGCCCAGGGCGCCATCTAACCTCATTACGCCCCTGGTTCTGGTTCTGACCAAAAAATTGTTAGTGATATTTTACTTTAAAATTTGGAATGTTGCAAGCGCACGAGAATGAGATTTCACTGCGCAAATGGTGTGGTGGTAGTGGTACTATGCGCAATAGCGCACCTTAGAGGGAGCATTGCCCGCAAGCAACGTCTTTATTCTCAAAGCTTTGATGTTACTAAAGACCTCAAGTGGCTCATCGAACCGATTCATTGCAAACGAGCGCCGCTTCTCTACTGTAAATACACGCAGTTGCCCTTGCCCACGATGACGCGTTACCACCAGGCTGAATGTCATAGCTGCGCAGCAAGCACATCAGTCATCGGAAGCTGGAGTGAGTCATCGCTTTTGTACCTGTTTTGCAGGCAACATGCAGCTGGAAATCGTTTCAAAACAATAACTGTGACCTGTAGATAAATCTGAAATTGAGAACTGACGTTAAAGCTCCAAAGGAGGTCGGTTGATGTTATTGAGAAGCACAGTGCTTGGATTTTATACAGTTACCCTGTGTTTTGCCACAGAAAAATACCAAAACATGAATTCTCTGCCATCTTTTGGCTATGACTGTACACGATTGTCAACAGTTTTAGCAAATGTACAACTCCATCTTTTTTACAACCGTTCAATCTCCTTACCAGTACAACAAACGTGGGTTTTAATCCATACATCCGCTTTTGTATATAAATTGTTTTTTTCTGCCCGTTTACATGACTTGCACCCTGATGAGAAGTTTTAAATCTCCACCTATGAAAATTTATATTTAAAAATAAAAATTTTAATCGTCAGCAAAGACTTTTCGACACACGTGGGCAATAAAATATTACAAAGAACTGCTTTGTTCGTAATGGCACGCGATAATCTTCCTAAAAAATAAAACTGCTTATGTGACAGTATTCTTGAAATGCCCCAATGTATTTAATCGATTTTTGGTATCTTGATCGATAGAGGAACAATAATCCACATTCACTCATCTGAATTTATGTGTACAGTGTGCATCAACAGTTACCGATTCATTTGCATTCTTTAACCTCGAGAATTGGACCGTCTTGCCGTCCTCATATCCACTGCTTAAAATTTAACATATTTATGGCTTAGCAGCCGGGTTGTTCTCCTTTGCCTCTCTAATGGAAGCTGCCACCCACTGCGCGATGACGCGCAATTAGAAAGGATGTCCAAAAAACTTTTAAGGAAAATCCGGCCGTAAAGTCTAAGCGCCATGTTGTTTAATTTGCGCAGAATGCGAGATATACCGTTGTGTATGTCTGTGTGAAGATCACAAAAGCTTACTGTTCTATTTTTATCTCATTTGTTCCTATACAGCACAGTGCACGACCCACTAGCAAAAAAACTACTTGATGCATACAGATACTGCACTATTTCGAGATAGCTCTACTAGCAAGATAGCGTTCAGTTATTGAAAATTATCATGTTTGCAAAAAATAAAATAAGACAGATGAAAACACATTTGCATTTGAAATCACCGAATATCTGTAATCTTTAACTAATTAAAGTATCGTATTCCAACAAGTCTCCCCCTATAGAAGCAGTCAAACGAAATTTTATAGGCAGGCGATAATTTTCCACACACTTTTGCCACGTATATCATTTGTGCTTCCGATTGGGAGTAACTCGAGGCAGACTAAATGTTTGAGAAATCAGCATGTCGCTTCCACTGGGCTCGGAAAAACCTTTATTTACTGAAGAGTAAATGGCATTATGATGCTAATGGTGGTAGGAGTTGTAAGAGTTGGGGGGGAGCAGTCGCACACCCACGCCTTAACCGTTTGCGAAAAGAATTTTTAAAATCCTCTAATAAACCTGACAGGTTAGCCTATTTGCCACATTTTAAAAAACTGTCCCTGGTGATAGTTTTGGGATCTAGTATACAGTGGTTATAAGTTTCGCCTTTCCAGTAAGACGTAAGGCGTGATGAAGTAGTCACATCAGCCATGAAGCTAAACTGAAACTGGTAATGGGGCTAAAGTTGGAAGGAAAATGGAATACACTTCGGCTTGAACCATCAATTTTCCCAGGTTCACTCTGCCCCCGGGTGCTGACGCTTAGCTGTGGATCAAATAGTCTCCTTTTATGGGCAAACTGAGCTCGACAGCCATGCAAGGCAATCGCTCTACTCCAGATATGGTGAACGGAGAGGCGGATGATAAATGGAGAAATTGGCAAATCGGTCACCCGACTGCCAATTTCTCCTCTCTGGCAGCAACTGCAGTTGAACTTGACCCGAAAAGTTGCAAACATGGATGAGATTAGAACAAGCTTTGTAAAAAGCTAGAAAAAAGCCGGAAAGAGCATCGCTCCTCTGGATTTGTGCCTGTATTTTTTCAACGAAGAAGTCCATCTCTGCGTTGGTGAAGTAAAATATATGAAAAGTGTAAAACACTGACTCCGAAAAGTGTAAAACGTGTAAAACACTGGCTCCGAAAAGTGTAAAACACTGACTCCGAAGGACATTCTGACAAGCAATAAAATTTTGGAAAATCTTCAGACTCAAAAAATAAGGTCAACATCGGAATGCCATTTCCAAAAAAAGCAGAAAAATATAGAGTGATTGAGCCAATTTTTACTGTTGGGTTCGTCATTTAATTATGTTATATGAATTCATTTGGAGTTAAACCATTTTTCAGCTTTAAAAATTCTGTTGCAGAAGCTAAAACCCCATAGCACACAAAATGTCCTTGTAACTGTAAGCTCTGTATTGTTCAAAAAAATTATCTTTCTTGTTGAAAAAATATTTTCGTTTTTGATCGGTTGTTTAGTTTTAAACATATGTATACCCTTCCTGAGCGGTGAAATTTATAAAATCTAGCTTTTTGTTATTTCTTCCACCAATACCAACGCTAAATATACTCGGGTTTTCCCCAGCTTCATTTCTGATTGGCCAACAGCAGCAAAGAGGAACTATCAAAAGATAATGACGATTTATATTTGCCGAGCGAACTGTTGCAAAATGGCTGCTGCTATTGGTCACCCGATTGCCACTTGGGTTGAGTTGCGACATGAAACGCAACCAGACAAGCGAAAGGTTGGTTGCTGGTGCTGCGAAGCAACTGTTGTGACGAATATAGGGCATCACGAACATACTGTAGGCATAGCACGAGCGCAGCCGTTTAAACCGGGAAACTGTTTGTCAGCCCATGAAACGGTGCAAGGTTATATTTGATTCTTTGAGTCAAAAATAAACGACTGCACCGCCAGATGTGCGGCTTGTTGACCTGATGAAATCCGAAAATCAACCAAACCAAGAAGCCTACTCAGTGACGTCACTGCGAATTGGGGTTTTTCCTTCCGTTTGGGAAGCTTTTTACCTATTCTAGTCGTTATTCTTTCGTCAAAACCGATTACCTCTTGCATTGCCAATATGCCTATGCAATTTGTTTCAAAAATAAAGTGTACGCTTTGTACGAGTATTCACAATTTATCTGCAATGTTCAGCAACACAAAAATACTAAAGTTGGCAGAGCTTGCGGAATTGTTACGTTCAGTTTTATACAAAGCCTATTGTATTTACTGTTCCTATTCCACTCAGTACTCCGACAAGAAACAGTCGAACGATATCAACTGTTTTGCTGTAATGGCACACCGCGTCAACTGTGCTGGACGGCATGCCAAGTAGTAGGAAATCTACTGTTATGGCCGTGCCGACGGTGGACTCATTGCGTAAGTAATCAAGCACGAAAGCATGCATAAGTTACGTATACGTGAACGCATGAAAACGTGCGAAACGTGCACAAGATCACACACACACACGCACATAACGATGCCAAGGCAAGATTTTTGTTTATGGTGATGCAGGGCTCAGCCGCACGCACTTGGCCCTCATTGCGCCGCCTTGATTTGGCTTGGCAACCTCAAGAGGTCAGATCCGCAGTAGGTCGTTTAATTTGGAACAATTAGCTTAACCACTCCACGAGCACTACACCGAACTCCTCATGCCCGGTGGTCTCTACATTTCTTTCTCAATGAATGTGTTCTGATGGCAAGGCAGACTTCACAGAATCATGTCCGAAACAGATTTGAGAGACCTCGCCTGAGAGAGACGACCTTTAGTCGAACTCCTGACCAAAGAACCAAAGAGGACGCACTGAGCACTGGGTCACAGGCAGGGTTACCAACCTGTCTTCACCAAAAAAAGCCAGACCTTGTCCTAAAAATGCCAGATAGCAGTTTTAAGGCATAAAACATGCATAACCAAACACAAAATAGACATTAAAACTCGTCAGAAACATGGATATAGTACAATTCCACTCTTTAGAAGCATTTTCTTTCCCCGTAATTACAATGTCGTACATTTGTTTCTTATCAATAACATCAATCATTTTTAGTGCAACAGTAAAATCTTTTCAATATTTTGTGCATCCTGCATGGTTCTACACTCTTTTCAGAAGAGATCTGTAATGAATATGCAGCTCAGACAATGTTTATCCAGAGCCCCAAGCCTTCCTGACTGAAAAAAGCCAGAAAAAGCCAGATTTTGTCTGTCTTTCCTTGATTTCCAAAAAAGCCAAAGGTGTTCAAAAAAAGCAAGAATTGCAAAATCTGGCTTCAAAATAGCCAAATTGGCGACCCTGATCACAGGGTATTGTCGGTCTCTAACTGGCATTCAACAATCAAGTTTTGTTCGCGATCAAGGCGGTGCACTGTCATGGTGCATGTGTAAATGAACGAAAATGAAATTTTCACGTGTCTCTTCGGCAAGCGTCATCAGCAACAAGCAGCCGGAACAGGACTTTTCGGTCTGGCCATTTCGGTCTGGGGAAATTTTGATCCCAACACTTCTGTACATAAACAACTGAATCCATTTGTTTATTTAAATGATTATATAGGCAGGCGAAATGTCACGCTAGCTGGTGTTTTAAACCAACTCCCTTTTGAGGAGTCATGATTGCAATTAAATCTGAATTGTGATAATGAGTTTGAAGTGTTTGTATTTAATTGAAAATGTCGATAATTATTTAATTTGCTTGCTGAGGATAACCCAAACCATATGTTCATGCTGATTAACTGTTGGATCTTGGATCATGTTTGTAGTTTTTCTAAATAAAACCTTTCGTTGATTTAAGAACGTTTGCATTAAAAAGTGAACATATAAGATTTCTGCAAGATTTCATAGCCTGACCAAAATGTCTCGAGACCGGAACGACCAAGACCGAAAAGCCCTGTGACCGAAACGGCTCAGACCGAAAAGTCGCGTACAGTAATCTCCCAGTTAAGTTCACACCCGTTTAAGTTCGCATCCCAGTTAAGTTCGCAAAAAATATTCAAAAAATCTGGATTCAATTTTTTCACTAATTTATTAGTATTTGCAGTGAGTCAAACATGGCAACACAACTTGTCACGAAAAAAGTTAAACAGCAACAATATGGTGCTAAAGTTCACGATTTAAACAAGTTAGGAATGGTCAGCTGATGCATGTTATGCTCTCTTTTGCGTTTTGCTTTCAAAATCACCTGCCTTAAAGGTATAACTTATCTTCCATCTCTGTAAACGTCCCAACATACGCTCTCTAAATTTTTTCTTTTTCGTCTCTTCAGACGTCAGAGCAGAACCTTTATGAAAAACTTCTCGCTTCGCCCAGACTTTTCTAATAGTAGCCTCACTAACTTTGTACGGCCGTGCGATGCTTCGTTTGCTTGGAGGATTTGTCTGGCTCAACTTTGAGATTACTTCCAATCTCTGTGACTCATTCAAACGCTTGGCTTTACCTGACATATGTGAATAGTATAATATAAGTAAACGCTATGTGTCTTGCTAAAAAGATTAGTTAGCTTCAGTCAATGCAACAATCAGTCTCGAAACTTCAGCCCTAATGGTCAGCAACATGGTTGCCAACCTGTTTTCACCAAAAAAAGCTCGTCAGAAACGTCAATATAATTATAATACAATTCCAATCTTCAGAAGCATTTTCCTTCCTAGTAATTACACTGTCTTACATTTGTTTCTTATAAATAACATCGAAGATTTTTAGAGCAACAGTAAAATCTTTGCAATATTGTTTGTATCCTGTATGTTCATAGACTCTCGTCAGAGGAGATTTGTAATGAGTATGCAGCTCAGACAATGTTTTGCCAGAGCTAAGCCTTTTTGACTGAAAAAAAGCCAGAAAAGCCAAATTTTGTCTGGCTTTTTTGATTTCCAATAAAAGCCAAGGGTGTGCAAAAGAAGCCAGAATTTCAAATTCTGGCTTCAAAAAAGTCAAATTGGCTGCAACCCTGATCAGCAATTCAGCGTCTTCATTTTTGCTGGTACATATACAGGCCTTCTATATTACGTAATGATACGCTTTTTGTGTAGAGCACAAAGCATAATTGCTAAGTTCGCACCTACCAGCTAAGTTCGCACATACTGCTCAGGTTCAAGTTGCGAACTTAACTGGGAGATTACTGTATTCACAAGCAGCAGCCTGGAATGCCCCTTGCAAGGTCGAACAGGGTGTTTAATCAACCTTCAAATTTCGAAGTGATGTGAGAAAACGTTATCAAAAAAACTAGTTTCGCATCCATTATCTCTGCAACAAGATATGTGGCATTGGTTTGAAAAAGGAACAAATCTTGCGTAGGAACAAAGCAATCTGTGAGGAAAAATATTCCTAATGTATTTAACAACAAAACGACATCGAGTAAAACTTTGAAGGCATACCTTTTATTTGTAAGAGGTTCTTCGGTGCGTGATTCATTTGACAAGCATGACGAAACGTGGGAGAAATTGCATCAAACCAAAAGATAATTTACTGTCGATATTGTTGGAGAAACTGAGCATTTCGCTGTTTTTTCGACATGTTGACATATACTTGAGTCTTCTACACGGAGTTCCTGTAATTGGTTTTGTAGATTATTGACAAACTAAAATGAAAAACATCATTTGACGGTCACCAAGGTCAAGTCTTTTTAAAAAATGTGCTGGTAACAAAATTGCAATTCAGACTGAACTTTATAAAACATTTTGCGAAAACTTAAATAAACTACTTTAACATTTTCTACACAATCTAACATTTAAGAATGTTTGCTTAGTTTTAAAAAATATCACACAATTTTTTGGTGTTGGAACAGGGTGAAACTTTGGAAGTCTTGCAAAGTCGTATAAAAAGTAGTAACGGAACAAACAGTGATTTAAACGAAATGATATTACGCGTTTAGAAGAACGACTCTTTTCATCTTCAGCAACGATCGAATGTTGATGGTGTAACTTCAGTTTAGTTGTTCTCTTCGAAAGTCGACAATAACTTGTTATTTTTGTTACTGTTAAAAAGTAATAAAAACGAAGCAATTTTGATAAAAAGCAGCATAGTTTAACAAAAAAAATTTAGGAGAATGTTACCAAGAGCATAGTTTAGCAATAAAAAAGCAGCATAGTTTTTTTCGTTAATGTGCATGTCTGAATAGGTCAGCCATCTTCATACACTTTAAGCAAAGAAAAGGTACTACGATTAAAAGATTAATGGATGCTTCAGCGTGCATTTTATATAACGTCAAAACGATGAGAAATTTGGCATATATACGTTCGGATCAAAGAATGGCATAAAGCTGTTGCGTAAAGGGATCTATCTTTATCAGCAAACATTTTTTGCACTTCTTGTTTCTAAGAAGCATTCTTTAAAGAAACACTATATGAAGAGAATGACCCCAGTGGTAACAAACCATATGTGTTGCCGGCTTGAAGTCCTTTAATATTTTGGAGAATGTTACCATGCGTCTTGGCTAAATATGTGGAGAAAAAGTTTTTTTTCAACAATGCTTAAACAATATTTCGCCAAGCAATTACCGTTCTCCTAGTGAAGTCTACAATTTTAAAGCGGCAAATATCATAGCATCTTTTGTGGAACTTCAAATTAAGTGCAAAATGATACGAAAAGGTTGCGAAAAGGTCGTAAAAAAGAACGCAATTCTCGGTTTATCCGACACCAAACTCCCTTAGCAAACTTTTGTTTTTCGTCTGAGTCATTTTTAAGTGTTCCGACTTTGCGACTTCCGGTGGGTTTGCCCTTCCTTACGTCGTTGATCCAGAGCAAGAGAAGCGCTGGGTATTGTTCTGCCCTATAAGGTCACTGTTTACACAGTCAACAGTGGTCCGAGCAAAACACCACCCGCCGCTTAACATGCGTAAACAACACGGGCAGTCGAAAACAAGTTCCTTAACTCTGGCGTTTGTTGGCTCGGGTGTGGGCTTTTCATTTCATCCTGCTTTCAAGAGCTCAGCCAACAGTCTGTTTACCGGGTGCACACCGTTTGCCCGACCTTGATCAAAAGTGTAAGCAGATCTCCAAAACGTCAGTTTGGGCTGATGCATCAGCTTTTTTCCCGGGCTCAATTCGATCGGAATGAAAAGCTCCTGTTCGAAATAGGGCCCTGGTCTCGCGAGCAAAACAGAAGGAAATCCTGGTCAGTTTTTTTTTTGTATGAATTGTTTCGTCTGTTTTTGAGGTTAAATAGACATGCCCTAGTATTGTTTCTTTCTCCGAAATAGCAAGCGTCACCTCACTACCAGACAGAAACAAAAAATATCGGTCGCATCATGTTATGCGCACGCAGGAAAATGCGTGTCCCGTCGGCGATTTCCGGTCGGGTTCCGTCAAAATTGCAAGGTGACAAAATTTTTGACGTCACTGTCATGACACGCTGTCTGATCGAGCGTCGCATGACGTCTGGTTTCGGTACGGCGTTCGAACAGAATTTTAGAGCAACGCCGAAAAATAATGAGCTGATCTTTTCAGGCGTTTCGAGCAAAATGTCATCGTGCGGCATCAACAAGCATTGTTTTCTGCAGGTGTCTTCAACAACGAAGCTTGAAACAACTGAGTTAAACGAACGGAAACAACAGCTTTGTATGTAAATACATACGTAGCTGAAAATCGATCTCCTCAGAGCAGTATTTTGATTCTTGGGACCTCAATAACAATTGTAGATAAAGACATGATATACATGAAATAAAATAAATATTCAGATTGGTATTGACAGTAAATTTGGGCACATTTTCTTTCTTGATGAATGACGGTTTTCAAAACACACGCTTGCACACGCTCAAGACGACCGATGCGCGATGCTATCCACCGCTTTTGCGCATTTCATGTCAGCAACTGCATGCCCAAATTTTACGAACACGCCGGTCGCGCCATGTGCATAGCAATATTTGCCGAAACAGGGGTTTTCACGGGAAGGCTTTGCTTGCTGGTACATTTGTGCAGTAGTAGAAGCATTGCCTTGAGTCTACTGCATATGCAGATGCGCAGAAATCACAACACTTGAAAATGAAAGGCTACGTGGTGCGCTATCACTTTCTTTTAACGGCACAGGACGGACTATGTTTTGGTCCCTTATATTCCTGAAAAAGTCACTTGCGGCAGAGATTGTTTTTGCGGAGAGTTTGTTTCCGTGATGCTTCGCTGCAAATTGTGCAGCTGTGAAATTCGTAAAGCCCTAAAGGTCGAGCTACCTCTCCTAAAAGAGGAATCCCAGCTGCGATGGTTGGGCCACGTGACCAGAACGCCCCAAGAAAAGTTGACAAATCGTGTTGGCTGCACCCATGGGAAATCGACCCAGATGCCAGCCAAGAACCAGGTGGCTTGATTAACAAATTCAACCTGGCTTTGTCTCGTCTTGATGTGGAGCGAGCAAAACTATTAGAGGTTACTGGAAACAGTGAGGTATTTCGAGGTCTCCTAAGGCTTCTGCACCTTCCCGAGAGGAAAAGTTGGTGTCAGTAGCAGGTGCGCTTGCGTTAAAGTGTTTTCATCTCTAAATAAAATAAGAGCAGTGAAACAACCGCCGTGAGGATAGACAGAAAAAACACAAAATATTGCAGAGAACAATCTGTTGACAAACTGTCCCGGCCCGGAAGGAAAAAGTTCGAGTTCACGCTTTGAGTTTAATAGTTCACGTGACTGACGTATTTTGCAATATCACTTCGTGTTGGTCGAGGAGACGCCTTTTCCACGCCCGTTTAAATCTCATTTTCCGTCACGTGCTTTTGTTTGTTGAAGGAGCAACGAGAGACTTAACTCTCCACCATAGTGGCAGCGCTGAGGCAAAAGCAAACCAACTGCAGAACTATAACGTGATCCACACGCACCAGCGCCGTGGGACTGTACGACAGCAAATGCGCACGGTTGTTGACATTTTGCGTTTTGTTTGCTTTTCGCAGGCAGAAGCATCCAAGCGGTCGGCGTTCGATGGCCAACATTCAGCAGCGCTGACCCTGACCGTACTTTCGTCACTGAGTCCTGGGAAAACCTGCACTGCGCGCACGAACCCGCCACGCCGATGGCCCAGCTTTTGCTTGAACAAAGTTCGAAAAGCCTGTGACGTGTGCACGGCTTGTGCTGCACCGTTTGTGACGACAAGGCGCGGGGCAGCTGTTGAAAAGCAGCGAGTTGGTTACAAGCGCGACGGGTTCACCGACGTACAACCAACTGCAATAAAAGTAGTCGAAAAAAAACAAAGCGTTTGTTCATCTCAACTCTTTGTTGACGAATCGTTTTGGCTGCACCGCTGACATTATACCATAAGAACTTTCTACTCAAAGGAGTTCGCAAATGGTTCTAAACACAAATGTTTTCCTCTGCGAATACAGATAAACAAATAGAAAACAAAAACGTTATAAGATACACGTTTGTGTAAATCTGAGGTGTAATCGAACACTTCTTGTGCTTAAGGATTAAAGTGCAGGGTGTAGTGCTAAAAAATAGGTGTGGTGACGGCGTTCCCACACCAAACAAAAATGAAGACTGCACCAAATAGCTCGAATAAAGTGAGCATTCGCCTGCAAGAATTTCCGCACTGGATCTTCCTGTTTCGCTGTAGACTTTTGACTAGCAGTGCGAATCTGCGTGTCGCTAGCACATCTGTGAGATCGCAGCCATTTTATAGTGTGATATAGTGCAAAAAGGTGTGGGAAAGTGTTCCCACACCAAAAAAGGTGTGGGAATGCCGTTTCCACGCGTTCCCACCCCACTACACCCCTGATTAAGTGATTAAATCTCCAGGAAATATGTTTCTCATCTAGAAGCAAGTCTTCTTCTTTCGTTTGAGCGAGTTCTTTTATCCACTGCTAGCCCGCCTACATATCGGGGCAGGTGTGGAGCTGCCATTCGGTTGTCTCATCGTTCAGAACCGCCAGGCCGGGTAGTCCGTGGGGGGTCGACGGATTGGACAGTGGAGGACGACATGGTCGACGGTTTTTTCTGCGCCACACTCACAGGCCGCAGAGGAGGCCATACCCCATTTGTACAAGCAGGAGCGAAAACGTCCGACACCGGTGAGGAGGCGGTTGAGCCGGACCCAAGCTCTTCTTGGGAGGGTCATTCCGGGTGTGTGTGTACCGGTGTCTGGAATTGAAGTGCGGAGTCTTGTGGGGTTGTCCGTCCACTCCACGTTCCATTGATGATCCGGCCACTGCGCCGCACGTATGTTGTTGTTGTCAGAAAAACTGATGGGTTGTTGTGCGGTGGGTACAAATGGGTGTCTCGATAGAAGCAAGTGATAATCAAGTAACACAATTCAGTTGTTATCATCAGTTGTCACAAGATTTTGCTTTTCTGACGTATACTGGCATCGCCGAAAATCAACGTAAAAATATGCCATGTATGATATCGTGGTGTATCAAAGAATTCATCACTTCTAAACGACAAAACGTCCCCGTTTTTGTAAAGTTCACCTCAAGCTCAAATTTGAGCTAAACCTTTTTATGATGCTTTGAGATAGTTTTGGTTTGCCTGTATGCTCATACTGCAAGATTATTTAGCAAAACTCGATTGAAAACACAAACAGTTCATGATCAAGACCAAAGCCTTTCAACAATGTTTTTTAAGGGGAAAGGTGATCCATATGTTTTATGGCACTTGTGCACAAACTAAAATGATATTTTGCAAAAATTCTATGAGAGCAGAGACAAAAGATATTGCATCTTTCGTTAATCGAATTTTGTTAAAAAAGATAACATTTCCACATTTAAATCCACGTCAACTTAGATGAAACTCTTTTAGAAGGAATGAAGGTATAAAGTAACAAATTTTATCTAATCTCCTTATTTTTGTGTGTGTTTTTTACCTTATTTTTAATATTTAGACATTAGTAACGGTTTTTAACATTTGCGGTTATCACTCTAGAAAGTTCTTTGTAAGTTAGGTGTCGATGTTATTTACAGATGCCTTTCAACTACTTGCAATTGCAGCTGCCTAGTCTTTGTCCTTATAGTTTGCCCGAAGTTACTAAAAGGTTCAAGGCTTCTGACCTTTGTTTTGGGTTGTGCTCCTTGTTTCACTCAACATTTTCTAATCAAAGATCTTCTAACAGCTTCCGATTTAGAATAAAATTTTGCAAACGGCACGTTGTAGTTGGTGGAAAAGACATTTGTTATTATGTATAAAGAGAATTACGAAATTTCTCGTTTTGAGCAAACTGCTTTCGTGTTCATGTACCTGGTCACAGCGTCAGCATATGATCATAACCGAAACAAGCCCTTTCAACTCTTATTTAGCTTGTGAGTTAGAGTTATAGTAAATTTGATATGACCTGCATTATCTCAGTTTCATTTGAAAGTTTTTATAATAGAGACATGCGTTTGATTAAGCTATGGAGACGTGATTTGCAGTTTAAAAATTTTTTTCGTTATTAGATATTAACCTTAATAGTTCGGCATTTTTTAAGAAAAAAATTGCCGGCATTTTGGAGTATTTTTACAAAATTGTTACAGATACTTAGGAAACCATAAAATTCACAAGAAAACGTGCCGACACATAAAAAACAAGAAAGTATAAGAGCAATATGTTCAGGTCTGAGATGTTTTGATTGTGGCTTTGCAAAGTCAAGATATGATTTTAAAATTAAACTTACAGCAATTCAGTGATTCAATGTTGTTTTGATCTGTATAGTTATCAAGCAAGGCAGCAATTCAACGTGACCATCAACTTGAAAAACGGAAGAAGGCACAAAAAAATAGAAATAAAGAAATTCTCCATGTCTTTTTCAAAAAATTATTCTTTTTGTCGCGCGGGGTAGAACTTTCAGCTCGAAACCGCGTTTGGCAATACTGTTTTTAAACTGCTCTGGAGAAAAGCACCCTTCTGTTGTGGCTGCAACAAGTGAAGTGTTCATAAAGGTCTTCAAAACGTTTCCTTGGGAGTAGCACGGCAGGAAATAATCTTGATTTTAGACGAACTTATTCGTAGTTCTAAAAACTTCTGAATCATAGCGAAAGTCGCGAAAAATCAACAGTGACGATCATACCATTCGTGCGGCACGGCAAACAACACAATTAACGCTTTTTGCACCACAACAAAAGGAAAAACATTAAGGATTTTAAAAGGATTTGCCTGCGCACTACCGCTTAGATATTTGAAACTTGCATCAAATTCCGGCATTAGAAGGCCACAAAGTTTGTAACACTCCAACGTGACTCTTCACCTGAGACCGCAAGGTTTATGTTTTCAGGAAAAGAACACGAACGTACTTAAATGCTCTTTGCAGCTTTGATTTACCGCATGCAAAAGTTGCATATGATGTTGCTCTGCAAACTTGACGAACTCGACTGTTGGTACAACGTATTTACCACACCTGCCGCAAACACGGAAAGTCGAAGTGCACGCTTGCATCAACTGCACAGTGCAGTCAACGGAATTTCGAACTCGTTGAATTCCCCATTATTCGTCAGAAGCACGAAAGAATTACAGTATTTAGTGGTACCTTGCCGCAATGCGCTGTATCAGGCTTCAGGTCGGTTTGCAACACAAAGGTAACAGCTGCGTAGGGGAAAAACTTTACGGCGACAGATACCAACCCGTGATCTGTTGTTGCGAACACGCCTCCTTCGCGAAATCGTGGGATGGTTTCACCTGTCCTGTGCAATTAAATAGATAGAAGAACCAAAACAAATTAAACTCTCAGTTAATTTCCAATTACTGTGAACCCACCACATTGTTTTAAGAATAATTTTGCAAAATTGTTTTGCAAAATTTAGAACATGCATGATGCACCAATCTATTTTCAAATGTAAGATTGTGAATTTTAAAGCACTGGAGTACAAAAGTAGAAAGAAAACTGCCCGCATATAACTTACTTTCTATAGATCACAAGCAGGTTGCTGTCGAATTAAAATTTTGGTTTCACTCAGTGGCGGACTCGCTCCAAGTGAAGAATTCCATCGTGTGCAGGAATTCACTGATTCAAACTTACCGCCCCTCCTATTTTGTCAAGAGCTATGTAACTCTGTCGAAGGTGCATGCTAAACCTGGTTCAATAAATGGTAAGACTGTAGTAAAGGTTTCCAAACTTACTGTTCAAAACTTCAACGTCGAAATGTTTGTTTTTAAGTTTTCAGATTGCAGACGTAGTCCGTTACTTGCGCCAGGCTTTGCGAACGAGTTGAAGCTAGTGCATAATGAAGTAATGTTGTTTAAAAACGACGTACACGCGGGTGCATGGTGCAGTTGTTTGTGCTTGCACGAAGAGTTCGCTAGCAGCAATAACTGACGAAATTCAGCAAGGAAATTTTTCAAGTCCTGTTTACGGCGGCAAGATTCTGTTGGTCACAACCACCTGTGTCGCAATCCAATCTTGTGATCAAGATAAGGGTCACCTCGTGACCCTGGTTCCGATATACGTTCGGGTTACGCGGTAGCTAGCACGTAACTGAGATCTAACTGTTTTCGATGAAGACTTTTATCCAACACGAAACCTATCGGTCTGTATTCTTTAAATGTCGCTTAATTTTTTCGAGGCGGTGGAGAAAAAGCAAACATGAAAACTGAATAATGATCATTGACAGAATCGATGTTGTTTTTGAGAAATTGCAGCGGTAAAACTTAAAGTCATGTTCCAACAAGAATCCCCAAAATTAATTCTTGACATAATTCAAAATGAAGTAGCCGAACTATCTTCAGTTACGTGCAATTTTTGTCCTATACAGTATTTGCGAAAGGTATTCGATAACCTTACATGGTATGAAAGAGGCGTACACACATAATCTTATAACGATACTCAAAAGCATTCTTCATTTTACAAATTAAAGTTTGTTTGTTCACAGCGAATAACAAAATTTTTCCTGTCATGTGCTTCACATACTTAAATGTTTTCACAATTGTAGATAATATAAAATGCGGTTTTTTTTACTTATTCTAACTTTCACGAAAATACACCCATTAGTGCCAGAAAGCGAAACGTCTGTTAATTGGTCGGTCGACAAATATTCTCTGCCGCATTCAACCTTTACAAGTTACGTTGCGTTCCACTGCCAGAATTCCCGTTCAGCTAAGCCAACCAGGTCGAGTTTTGATGCGCTTATAGCACTGATCTTAATTTATTATCACTCCATGGTTAATTGGCACAACTGTGCCCAGCTACGAAAATTTTTTTCGCAGAATTCATTTAAGTTTTTTTAGTTTAATCGAAAATACAGTAGCGTAGCCAGCCCAAAGTTTTTTTGGAGCCGAATCTTTGGAATTTAAGCGGGCAACAGTATTTTGTGTGGGATACCGCCTCGCAAAGCACAAAATGGCAAAATACGCTAGAGATTTGGGTGGTGCCCATCCCCTTGCCCACCTGTGGCTACGCCTATGCACAATAACTGCAGAATATTGAGATACATTAACAGAGCTGCAAAATCGTACCAGCTGCATGGTAAATGTAACCAGTTTATTGTAATATTTCATTAGCAATGCACGCAGTGGTAAGCTATGCAAATCCACCATGTCACGTTGGACTCAGCAGCGCGTGACAAATCGAGAGACTGTCGGAGGCTTTCTTTGTTCCACCGCTTTGTTGTTGTGTTTTTTCATGTCAAGTTTCAAAAGGCCCGAAGAAGGATAAATTCCAAAAGTCTAGTCCGTAAGAAACCGACAAACTAATTAAAATTCCACATCGCTGATTAATACAGTAATAACTCGCAGAAATGGCGTCCACAATGTCCGACCCATTTCTCTCCATTCGTCCTGCATCAGTGGTTTACTCTTAATTTACTACTTTGGTTACATGTTGATTAGATTATTATAAACAGTTTTACTCCCACCAATTACCAAACAAATGTATTGTTTTACTTGCGATACGTTTAATTACCTTTGAACAGTTTCATTTTTCAAGCTTTGTACCCAGCTACATGCAATTGCGTTTACCTTTTGAACAACAGCAAAACTGTGTTTGCCAGCTATTCTGCGACAGTTACAGGTGTTGTTCGGGCAGCTACGTTAGCAGTATACCTCACATAGCAGCTCGTCAGATGTCGCATCATCCACAAATATGAGCTATAACAGTCTGTTCCAGTTAAGTTTAAATTTAACTGTTCCCAGCTTTGGCTGCTGCATGGCATTCCCAGACGGCTTAATATATCGATGTAAAAAGAGTAACAAGTTTTCTTTCAGATTAAGGGAATCCTGGAGAAGGAAATAGCAAGTTTATTGGAGAAAAAACACATTTCAGGTAACAAATCCTGCATATGTGCATCTATTGTGGCAAAGTCAGTTTTGTCGTTCAACTTCGCTTGTTTCAACGCTGATTTAGGATTTCTTTGGCTGCTACGTTTTTGTCTGCTTTAAAATTGGTGACGTCATGAAAACAACTGATTGCTTGCTGCAATGTTTTTCTCCAAAGCAAGAACATTCTATTGAAAACAAAGTTCAAGAAAATATATGAAATTACAAAACAACAGCGTATATGGATACTCACCTATATCATTTCAAAGGTTTTGGAACAGAGGATTACTGAGCCTATTTGAACCCAAAAACGACTATAATGTGTTTTTTATTCATTAAAAAAATGGTGGACAGGTCTGGATAGCCAAACAGGCACACGACGGGCTCGAAAATATGTTTCTTAATTTTTTTAAAGCGGTTTTGTGTATCTGTGAATTGAAACAGACGTGATGCCGGGCATTACTCCCATACGCTCAGACTTTTTTGTTTTCTAAAATATCTTCGAGTATAAAGTAGCTGGAAATGCGTATGAAGTAGCTGGAAACCATGGTTGATGGTTACTCTTTCTTCCTACGTTTAGGACATACGGCACAAATGAATCTAGTCTCCACGTACTTTTTTAAAATGACAAAATTTTTGCTTTATGCTGTTGTAGAATGCATACCAAAATTGGCCTACTTTTCTCCGGCACGTTACATCTCCTATTTCGCTACATAATTCTTAAATCAAATTTGATGACGGACTTTAGTTCAGGTGTAATCCTTAAAGGTTTATTCAGAAGGACATATGAAATGCTTCGTTTCGTTGTTGTGACATCGATTCACTTTATGTTATGATGTATTGTCCATCTTTTTCGAGCCTTCCAAAATTCTGTAGCAAATTGGTAGCAGATCTTTAACCAAAATTATTTTGATTTAAATGAAAAGGAAAGTTTGGCTAAAGAAAAATTAAGCCATCCACATCAAATTTCTGATCTCAATCGTTTAGTGTTCAGCAAATATGAACTAAATTTTATATTAAGTTAATTTCTAAATACGAAGAGATTTAAGACACTTTGTATAGTTAATACTTGGTGAGATAAAGGAAGTACGCAGTGCGATTGAAATACCTTGTTTTCTATTACAACTACAAAGATTTGAGATTAATTTTGTAAACAGTGTCGCTTTGATATATAATTTAGGCCAAACTGCCATGCACAGGCATTGTGGATGATGCCAAGCACTTCATATTGAAGTCTCTTCTTGATAAACTACGTGAATGTGACGTTTCCAAGTTTTGGGATATCTTTAAAAGTTGGTTTCGCGAAGGTAATCCATGGGAAGCAAAATGAATGAGGAGCCACTGATTGAAAAGTTTATTTTGATGAAAATGTCAAGCAAACACGTCACAAGCGTTTTTGAAAGATATAACTTTCTCGTCAGGGTTTGCCTTGCTGGTTTGAAGTACCGCCTTCAACATGACGGTCAACGTTGGTTGAAGGGTTGCACCGTGTCTTTAGGGATTTAGTGCCGAGCGTGAATTTTGTTTGTTTCGAGCGCTTGCTCGCAACGCCGCGTCGCTTTCTAAACCATCTTGCATAAACAAATGTCACTCGCGATGCTGCGTCACATTATCTCTTGTGTTTACACCAGTTAAACTAACAAGCAGAAAGCGTAAAATCTGTGCCAAAGGCATATTTACAAACAATAAAAGCAAGCGGCTTTTTTCTTGTTTTGTTTAAAGATCACTTTTCAGTTTTTAATAACTGTACTTGGCGAGATAGTGTACAATATTGAAGCAGCCAAGTGATAACGGCCATCACTGTTATTTTGCAAATACACATAGGCGTATGAGACGGGGATTCTGGGAAAGCGGTATCCCCCTAAACCTGCAAATAACGTCAAAATCAAGCGAATTAGGACAGTGTTTGTGAATTTTTCGGGCAAGGAAATACGTTTTTCATGGCAATTGCGGAATCAATCGTGGAAATGTAGAAACGCTGATTGGCTGACCTTGCATTATTCGAGAAACTTGGATGATGACCTTGTCTTTGCTCTTTAGTTTACGTTTAGGAAAAATTTATGGAAACTCGTCACGTCTGCAACGATGCAGGGGCGTAACGAGGTGCGAGGTAAGATGGCGCCCCCATTTTCGAACCTAATGTCTTTCGGAAGCAAACGTACTACGTTGCAGACAGTACTTGTAACATTGTTGAGATTTTTCGGAGCCCCCGTAGTGATTCGGCGCCCGAGGAATTGTGCCCTTCCTTCACCCCTTCGTTACGCCCCTGCAACGATGGAGATCCACTTCACGAGAAAAGCACAAGTCACAGACGGCGATGCAAATCGGGACAGTGAGGAATTTTCCTGAGTAAACAGCTTCGGCTCCCATGAAGAGAAGTTTTCCAGTACGTCTGTGATTAAAACTAAACGCACAACGAAAACATTTGGATGTAGGGGCAATCAGAGAGCGGAATTTTGACATGCGGCAAAATTTATTTTCGTGTAAAAACGCACATAAACGAAAGATCTGTTTGACCAATTTATCCACTGCAGCTTTTTCGCAGAAATAACATACCTTGTAACAGGCAGAGATTTTGAGTAATCTGTGGAACGAGCTCAGGGACGCGGGAACGGGGGTTCATGACGGGGGCACTGCCCTCTGACCTTTGAAAAGGGGGACAGCGGGGGCACAAGTGCCCTTATATAACAGCATCATAGGTAATTCCAGGGACGCCAGAGAGCGGTGATATGACGGGGGTATTGCCCCTGCCTTTTGAAAAGGGGGCAACAGTGGCGGAAGTGCCTTTTCATAACAGTATCACAGAGAATTTTATGGTTTTTCAAGATCAAATTGAAATAAATTTATTGCAGCTATTTGTGCACCCATAAATTTCAGAATGGTTTTCTATGATATTTGCTATTATTTTGAGGTCAACATTGTTGCTGCCCAAAAACAAGCACAGTTGGTAACGATTTTTGTTTTTTATAAGTTTCCATTGCCCTCAACTCTTACTTCCCCCCTGACCTACCGCTGTTCCGACGTTCCTGAACGAGCTTCAAAAGAAAAATGTTGTTAACGCAACAAGCAAAATTTTTCGGCAGTGAAGAGTCCTGAATGGTGCCGTTTAACTGGGCTTACTGTACACCAAAAATGTGTATCGGATAATTCACAATGGTAAACCATTGCGAAGTGGTGTACCAAGCGCGTAGGTGAAATTAGCACAATCTTGCCAAGTATCCGAACTCCTGCAATATTTTGTTTTTGTGGTTGAGTATAAATCAGTGTTTTTCAACGTTATAGGCGCACACCTCACGGACAGGTCCGTAGCCAGGTTTTAAGGTTTGGTGGGGTAAAATACATTTAAGGGGACAAGATTTTTGTTTTTATTATATTTTTAAAAGAAATATTTCAGGGCACAGCAAAATTCGGAGAATCATAAACAAAATTTGGGGGCACTGCCCCCGAATGTTCCCCCGTGGCTACGGGCCTGCTTACGGATGTAGCCGGGAAGTGAATAGTGATGGGTAGCACCACTGGCCTATGGAGGCAAACAAATATGGGGTCTACAGCGTTTAGCCCGAAAAAGAATGTTCCTGCCCAAACAGCAGATTTTTCAAGAAATTTTTACAATTGAACTTGTGTAAGTAATAAGACACATCTGATGAAACTTTCAAAACATTAATACCAGAAATGAGTTAAATTGACAAAACAATTTTGAAGTTGCAGTTGTGATACAAAACAATTTTTCGTTTCAGAGGGTTTTTTTCCGAAAGCAAAATAATGAGGAGGCATTAAATCCCTCTTCCTCCGACTGCTACGCCGTTAGGAATTTTTGAAAATGAATATGGGTCGTGGGGCAAAACAAAACAGGTTGTGTAACACTGGTGGTAAGTGGTGAGGTTTACAACGTTACTGAGAAATCGTCGAAGGGGGTACCACGGCAAGAAAGGATGAAGTGCGCTGGTACGAAGGGTGTTATTTGTCATCATTCATGGGTATCGGAACCAAAGCAAAATCTCATTCAGAGAGTACGGCGTAGTGCCAACGGCTAAAGAAAACAGGTGTACGGCGTGTCAACTTGTTTGTCACAACGAACTTGGTGCTTGAAATTTTGCCTTAAATTTATGTTATACGAAGCGACCAACAGCAAATAAACATATTGCTATTTTCAAAACTCGTTTTTCATATCATGGCATGAAATTTTGTTTCATGCATAATTATGTTATTGATTAACTGCCTTACAAACTACTGGCTAATAGATATTACATTGTTACTGGTTTTCAGCTGTGTGTCTGTGTGATGGCTCATGTCATCTCGCCTCTGTAAAAGCTAACAAACTAAGAGCTGTCCAACTGCCAGTGAGGACAATTTTTGTGTCAGCAACCTGACGATTCTTTTAACTGATTTGCCAGATTGCAAAAATACGCAAAATAGTGAGTAGCCTAAACAGCAGGTCGCAACCAATGCTACATAACTTTTTTTCTGTAGAAAGATACATTTTGTGTACATTGAAACTTGCGTCTACAAATTAACAACGGAAGATTAAAGTGTTTTATCATTCAAGGATAATGATTATCACAGGGATTGCTTTACCGAGAGCCAGTTGCCCTTGCTTGAGATGTTTCATCTAGTGTGGCTTCGAGCAAGCGCACTAGTTTCATCCCGGTAACTAGTAACCAAGCAGTTATGCTTAACAATGACTGTTTGGTTGAAAACCAATCTATAATATTGAGATGCAATGTGAAATTGCATCTCGAATGGACTACTGTGGCAAAGACAAGCTGAAGGTGTTAGCTAACTTCACTGAATTAACAACATTTTCATACGCCGTATACACTACAATCGCGCAGTTATCCATTGATCAGTCGTCGCTCCTCTTGGCTGTTTCTTTTTTTTGTGTGTGTAGTCCTTCCTCGTCCGATTCACCGTGGTATGCACGTGACGTAATGGAAAATTTTGGCGCCGGTAAAATGTCCAGACATGCAGAACGTTGGCCCAGACTGGAATTGACTGCAACGGCAAGCGGATAGAGGTCTTGAAAGCGTACAGCGAGCATCAAACACTTCCGCCATCTGATATCACTGAAGAATTTCCAAAGTGACAACAAGGAGTATTGCAACCTTTCTTTGGAATTGTTTTTAGGTACGCTTTTCTACTGTTTTGTGACTTAATAAAGTTAACAGGTTGTGTGTTAACAGCTAATAAATGTTGTTACTGTAGTAGTAAGCAACCTCGCTACGAACGGTTTCTGTCACGCAATATGTGAAAGGATTGTCAATGATACACTATGCTGCTTGCCTACAACTAAATCGCAGACATTTAGTAGAGGAAACCTGCGTTATCACTTCGGTAGCCCTAGTGCTGTAGTAAGTTAGAGCAGTTAGCTCAAGTGGAGGCAAACCGTGTACAGTAACTAAGTTGCGCCTACCTACCTAACTGGCTGCAAAAATGCATTCGGGATATGAATGTTTGTTTACGTCAATTAAGAGTGCAGTAAATCCATACCTCCACGATGTATTTTAAGTAAGTATGAAGTAATTGTATTGTTTGGCATGACGTGTGATTAAACTACAGTAGTATAATCATAAGCTTATCAAACATGGCAAACTCTCGAATGTCGACAGTTTCAGCGGATAACTTTTAAAACCCTTATTAGTCTACGGAAAGCACTTTATAGATAAGTCTAGTCCAACGTGTTGGAATATGAGGTTTCTTTATGGCCGTGTACGTGCAGCAGTGCATGTGATCTTGTTTTTTTTGTTTTTTATAAAAGTAAACATTTTCAATGGCTACTGTAACGTTTACATATGTGTAGTCAATTGCTTTCGGCAAGCGTCCGCGTGGTCTGGTTACGTTAATATTTCATGAGCGCGGAGCGTGCGCAGCCGAGGCGCACGTCGGAGCGAATGAGCAGTCGGAAATTTTCCACTACTATTCCACTGTCGTGAGGCCGTCAGTGTACATGTCGCTTGTTTAACTACGCTGCGCGTGTTGTACGTGGCCTCGTCATAGTTTACTTATAAAGCTATTCCTCGCTGGAAGGGACGCAGACTTAAAAAATTTTCTGATAACCACCACATTTCTAATTCATGGTGAATTTGAAAGTAGGCAAAGAATTCAACTTGGCATTTAGCTACGTGTCAGAAAGTTTGCTACACAGCACTGGCCATTTTATCCTTGGTGTTCAAGGCTGGTTTTATTTTGGCGTTCCTGCTTAAATCAAATCAGCTGTGGAATTCAGTCACTATGTATAAGAAATATTTGAAATTTTAGTTGTGGGCATGCTGTTCGTCAGCAGCAGTATTGCCGGTTAAAACTGGGTAATACCTCAAAACAAACAATTCCAATATGCTCGGAATGCTCAAAGCATATTCTCCGATTTGCTACTTTAGCCTGTATCGTCTTAGCTGTCCTGAAGTTGTTGGGGCTCAGTTTAAGGATGTGTCAAATACTTAAGCCGATTGCTTTGCTGTTGTACGCGAAGCCAGACAATGATTAGTATAGCACTTGGCTACTCATCTGCCAGTAACGCATAACCTTCGTGTTAATTATTGCTGCAGTGATTGAAGACCAGGGTCCGCGTTGACTTGTTTACGGGCGCGCAAGCGCACGTAGTGATGTGACGTAGGCTGAAATGCGTCATGTCTGTCTTTTTTCTACAGGCGCGGACTTCTTAAGTACTTGTCGCAATCGTCGGTATCAGAGCTTCGGCCGAGCACGAGTGAGGAGTTTCAATAAAGTTTTTTAAACTGTATCATTGACCATTGAAAAAGACATGGGTCAGAAGCCTTCAAGTGAAAAAAGGCAGTTTTCATTGATTGAACCTATCCTGGCACGGACTTCGCTTCGTCACACCAGTAACACAGGCAGTGGAGGCAGAAGTACGACTTCACCGCCAAAGCGAAGTCGTAGACAGAACCACCGTGATGGACACAGAAGACATCATCATTCTCATGGCCACGGAGGGAAAACGTCTGCTTCTGGAATCGAGTCCGAGTGCCCTCACAGGTGTGCAGCTTTGCTTCGTCGTGCGTAGCAAATATTTAATTTTAAATGTTAAGCAGTATCAAGTGTAGTAGAGCAGAAACGACTTTCTCGCAATGATTTAACAATCGTTACTCGTTTCCGAAAACACATCTTTCGTGATCAACGAAAATTGGATGATTCGTGTTTATAAAACGTGCGTCATGTTTTCAAATTTAGTGTAGTCAATACGTGATTGTGATCAAACGTTTTAACGCTGTGCATAGTAGTGACATGAAAGCAGACATCAAATGCATTTCACAACTGTTTTATGTTGAACGTACAACAACAATATTAAGGTAAACAACCAAATTATAAACAGCAGCTACTGCTTTATACGGTAATTGGCTTTGTGGGGTCAACTTGCTGTGTGAAACTTAGGTTCCAAGTGGTGCTTAACTCACAACGCCTTTTTAATTTCAGACTTGACATTCTTCTGGACATGCCTGCTGTTGGGCCTGACATTCAGAAGCAACATGGTTGGAACAACGATGACAAAAGCATGAATGTTTTCGTGAAAGATGGCGATCGGATTATGCACCGACATCCTGTCGCACAGTCCACTGATGGTGTGAGGGGGAAAGTTGGCTACTCACGTGGTCTGCATTGTTGGGAAATTACTTGGAACACACGTCAGCGAGGCACCCACGCGATGGTGGGCGTGTGCACGAAAGATGCACCTTTGACCTGCATGGGCTACCGGTCTCTCGTTGGACAGAATAACGAATCGTGGGGTTGGGACCTGGGCAGGAACAAACTGTACCACGGTGGCAAGGTTCACCGCAACGAAAAGAAAATCTACCCTGCTTTTCTGAACACGGACGAAAATTTCGTTGTGCCCGAAAAGATCATAGTCGTCCTGGACATGGACGAAGGCACCCTCAGCTTCGTCGCTGACAAACAATATCTTGGTATCGCGTTTCGCGGTCTCAAGGGAAAAACACTTTACCCGGTCATCAGCTGCGTTTGGGGTCACTGCGAAGTTGGCATCCGCTACATCAACGGCTTAGATCGTAAGTTTCATGCTGTTTTCTTTGTTTAATTAATAATGGCGGCTGTGAGCGTCGAGGTAAATACCTGCTTTGTGATTTTTTGGTCTCTGTACGTAAAGAACGCTTTAATCTAGTTGTCAACATGTTTGCATCATGCGCCCACTCCTAAAAATCGTTGCAATAAAATCTGCTAAGTATTTTCAAAGCGGCTAAGAATGGGGTTAAATGCCTGCTGAATGCAGACCAGCGCGTTGATGTTTTCGTTACAAAACAGAGCGAATGGCGAAACATGACCTTGTAGTCATAACATCTTTCTTTACGCAGCTGCACCTCTCCCTCTGTCGGAACTTTGCCGAAGGCGCATTCGAATGTCGCTGGGCAAAAAGCACGTGAATGATGTTAGCTCCCTTCCGTTACCTCAACTTCTACAAGACTACGTTCTGTACAAGGTGTAGCGGCGTCTCCCAAATCGTCTCCGTTCCAGAGGAAACTCGCGGTTGAGGTCCAACGACTTCTGCTTTTGCTTCTCTCGATGTTTCACTTTAAAGGTGCTTGTCGTCGATCTGTCAGAGGTCTCGGGCAACGCAAAACGAATCGAAACGTGCAATAATCAAGTGCGATGTGTCGTACCGAAGAGCCTCGACGTGTTTTATTACCGACGGGCAGTCACTGTTACCTTCTGTTTTACTAAGATAAAGCCCGGAATTTGGGAGTGCTGCTCTTGTACCGCTGTGCTGTTTTTATTATATTTATTTCTTCTTCGCGTTTGCCGTACGTTGCGTGCTGTGCGTCGGCAGCGCAGTCCTATTGCTTTTATTGAACACGAAATTTCTCGCACCTTTATACGCCTTCCAAGTTTATCTGGCACGCACTCGCGAGTTCTTTCAATTTGTTGTTTTGATTTTCTTACCGTCTATAAAAGAATAAATTGCCAACTCGACAATCTGTTCCTAAAAAGGTTGAAGCGCAGGTGGCAGTTGTTTGTGCGACAGTTGAGCGGGAACCGCGCGCGAAGCGCCTCAGAGCACCCGGAAACGTGGATGTGCGTGCGCAATTAGGTGCGCAGCGCGCTGAAGAGGGGGGCGTTGTCCCGAACATGTGTCAGTCGCAATGTCTCCGCCACAACCTACTCCCTAAACAAGCTACTAACGCGTGCGTTGCATGTTGGCATCAGCGTTGAGCGAGATGCAGGTAGTGTTCTTATTGCTGAGATTGGTTACATTCGTGACAAAGCTGTTGGAAGTTAAATTTGGAGTCATTGTTTCCTCAACAGATTGTATTTTCCGTACGTTTTTGCATACTGCGGCAGGCTGGGGAAACCCATTAGCTAAAAGTAGTTATCCCGCATTGTCCTACGAACACCGGCACGGGCTTGTCACCTGCGATTTAACAAAATCTGAGTTGTTGAACCCTTCAAGAAGTTGCTTGATGGTGACGGCAGCGAATGGTTGGATAGTGGATTAGTGGATATGAAGCTAATCGACGAATCCCTCAGTACAACCACAGTTTCGAAATTAGTGGTTCATTCACCTGTCAAGGGCTAAAATGGTCTCAAGTTTGATAATCAACGATGAATCAATTGGTGTCTGAATAAATAAGCCATATGCTGTCTTGGAGCAGTACAGCTGCACATGCGGTTTTGACGTTTTAGCAGCATCAGCGACAGTCACATGCGTTTGTCATACCGCGTTAAACAGTGGTTCTCAACTTTTCCAACTCCGGGGACTCTACCTAAAGATACTGGTTTGGCGGAGGCCTTGACCGCAGTTAGGTCTCTAGTCAAAGTGGTGGTCGTTTTTTGCGCATTTGAGGGTTAAAAGAAAACACTCATTTTTTCCGCCCCCCCCCCAGGTTTTTCACTGAGGTGCCGTTGAGAGCCACTGCTGTAGAAGTAACTGTTCCAATCAGGGCGCAACCAGCTGATACTTTCGGGAGGGGAAATGATTGTAAATTGTGTTGTATCTAACAACTAAACATGATTTTAAAAAATTCGGAGGGGCAACTGCCATGTTGCTCACCTCGTAGTTGCGGGCCTAGCTGCGACAGTAGTCTAAACAAAAGAAGTGCAAGAAAATGTTCTACCTTTCCTCGCTAAGGGAAGAAGTTTCCGGTGTTGTCAAACTGAGCAATAATTTCTCTTGTTGCACTTGTTCCAAGAAATTGTGGAAGTATTGCAACAGGCGCTTTGAAACGAGCACTATCATGCAGGTGTCAAAATGACACCCTAAAATTTTGCAATGGCTCCCTAAATTCTAAAGCCTAGATATGGTTTTGCCTTGTAGTGAAATAAAACGATTTGAGGAAAGCATGCTTTCCTGCACGTGGCTATTGCAACAGACGGCTGCAATGTCATAGGCCGACACATTTTTCTGGCGCAGAAGTGGGAAGCGAAAATTATAAGTTTGGTATCTGTGCATATAGTCATACGCACCGCCTCGTTTCGGCCTCTTACTCTACTGCCGCAGATTTGTGCAATATGGGGTACGAAACTGCGAAAGCACTTTAATGTAATAATGGAAGTGTTTTGCTGTTTCACCGTTTCGATTGGCTTGCCTGGCGATGCATCAGACTACAATGAAGACAAAAAGTCGGTAGTTGCAGCGTGCATGCAAAACATGGTGGTTGTCGAGTGAGGCAACAGTGAGAGCTAGGAGTGAGATTTGGGCCGCACTGAAGCAGCTGTCAGTAAATAAAAATGATGCAATGTGCGTTGCTTCACAGCAACCATTACCATTACAGCGACTAATAAATACCAAAAATTTAAACATGGTGCTTTCCTTTTCTCAACATTGGCACTTCACCTGAGAACTGAACAAAGTTTTTCGCGAGGGATGTTTTGACTTCGCACAGGTGAAAGCTTCCGTAAAACTGTGCATCAATAAGCTCTCTGATGCCGCTGCTAAATCCGGGCTTGAAGCTAATTGCGAAAAGTTTGATAGTGAATTAGGGGAACTTGGAATCCTGGATGATTTGGCTGACTCGTGTGTGTCAAGTGGCATGGCGTTTTGGAAAGGTGCCGAAATATTACCAAATTGATCATCCCCACACACAAACATGGAGACAGGGGTGAATGAACCAACTACCGCGGCATCTCTTTGCTTAGCTTCCCAAGAAGAGTGTATGCCAAAATGCCGCGAAAATAATTGAACCAAAGCTGGATGATACCAACTGCGGTTTTCGTCGCGGCCGTAGCACTACAGAACAAAATTCCACTCTCCAGCAAATTTTCGAGAAATCCTGGAAGCCTGCGAAAAACTTACGCACATATTTTGTCGACCTGGGGAAGTGTATATATGGCCGGGTTCCTGGTAAAAAGGTTTGAGTGATGTTGTGGGAGCACGGTGTTAACGGGTGCCTCTTTCTGGCCGTCAATAACTGTATTCTAGTTCAGAAGATTGTGTCCCTGTCGACGGAGTTAAATCACAACCGTTCAACGTTGTGTTGGACTCCGACAATGGTGTGTGCTGTCACCACTCCTCTTCATATTCTGTATCAGGATTCTCCACACTACGGTCCGCTGGCAAACCTGCGAAGCTATTTCACCCGGCCCAAAAACATATTTTGCCAATAATAAAAAAATAGTATATTTACGAAAAATGTGTTGATTTGGTAGAATGTAAGATGTCTGGCCCTCGAACTGTTGTGCAATAGTTTATGTGGTCCTCTCCCAAAAATTGTGAAGAGCCCTGGTCTATGTTTTGGATAGACAGTCACAGACGTGTCGACTAAGGTGTCACCGTTAGGAACTGCAGGGTGAACCGTTTTCTGTTTGCGGACAAATTGGTACTGCATGCGTGGATATTCTCTACAGGGTCTTCAGCACGCAATTGATCAGTTTCTGCTGCGTGCGACCAAGCAGGAACGAAAATCAGCGTTAAAAAGATTGAGGTATTATGTCTCTTAAGAAGCCTAAGGCAGTGTTTTCTGCAAGTGAGCGGAAACACACTGCCGCAGGTGGAAACGATCGGGTACCCTGGGGTGGTATTTACGAGTGACGAAAGTCGGAAAAAAGGGATTGATACACTGATTAGTAAAACAAACGCAGTTCTGCGCGAGCTTTATTGCTCCATGGTGACGAAACGGGAGCTTTCGAAGAACGCAGAACGCAAAGCTTTCAGTTTTTAAATCGGTCTTTCTTCCGATCCTCACCTGTAGTCATGAATCGTAGGTGACGACTGAAGGAATACTGTCAAAAGGACAAACGTTAGAGATGGGATATTTGCGAAGAGTCCTCGGTGTAACACTTCGTGACAAAGAGCGCAGGTCTGAAATCCGTAAAGCCCGGGATGTCAAGCCACTTCTCCGAATCGAGAGATCCAAGCTATGCCAGTTCAGCCATGTGTCCAGAACGTCCCAGGAAAAAAATGGCGAACTAAGTCCTTTGAGCTACAGTCTGCACCCACAGGAAAGTGGCCTTACGTTCGTCCAAGGACCAGGACTATATCTTCGACCTTGGTCCCGTCTTGGTGTGGAGCCAGCAGAACTATCTGAAATTGCCGTTGATCGCGAGGTATTTCGAGTCCTCCTAGGGCTGCTGCCCCCACGACTCTCTCCAAAGGAAAAACGGGCACGAAAATGAGTAAATGAATGAGTGTGTATGCCTACATATTTGAACCTTGCTATTCATGAAATTGTCTTCAGTTTGTTTGCCAAAAGTGAATGTCGTATTCAAATAATTAAGCATATTTAGACGGAAACTTGTGTTTTTGTGAAAATGAGTTAAAAGTATCAGTCATAGACGGAAAATGGTGTTGGCACCCTAAAGCTCCACCACTACACCCTTTTAAAAACCTTTAAAAAAACACTGCTCGTGGCTTTTATACCAGATCACAGCGGGTTTTCTACCTTCGCCTAAGATCTTCCTGCATCTTTCTGTAAACTGAACACGATTCCAAAATTTTCTATATGACGCCTTTCAGCAAAATTCAAAGAAAAAAGGCAGACAACCGCACAAACGCTCGGTTTGGCACCATTCTGTCTGATGTCTTTCCTGCTGGTCTTGAGATGTGAAGGCATAAGTAGCGTTTTGCGTCTTTACAATCCCACAACCAATTGAAAGTTTCAAGAGCAACCACACACGATTAATAACAGCTGTTCGGGCAACTGCTATTCAAACCAATTCTCAATAATGTTCTCAAGGTTTGATCATCACAGTTGTCTGAAAGCCAAACCTGGGCGTGTACTCTCGCCAGCGATTACTATTTCTTCGAAAAACCTCTTCGTACTCGCAGAACGGGTGAAACTAGCGTTGTTGAAACGCACTAAAATGTAAAGGTTTGTTGAAAACGCATGATACTTCTACTAGAAATAATATGTTCAGCGCAGTCTTGTCGTACTGAATATTGTTGGCACCACGGGTTCGGATAGCTTTTTAATCTTTGAGTGAGCAGAGAATTCGGTAATTGGTCCATGAAAATTGCAAACCTGCTTGAGGCTGCGGTGTGCTCAGTCAAATAGCCAGGAGCGAACGACAACGGATTTCCCTTTCAAATGAAAAATAAAACCTTGTCAAAATGTTTTACAAATAACGGACTGGCGAAAATGTCTTAACCATGGCATAAGCATGTTGAAATTTAACGCATGCTGCAACTGCTTAACAAGAAATGTTACTTTTATCTCAAAAACAAGTAAATAGTTTCATTAGAGTTTCCTTACAGTTGAGTGGATACCAGTGGCGTAGCCAGCCCAGGAATTTGAGGGGGGCCAAAATGTCTGATTTTAGGCGAATAACACTATTTTGTTTGGAAAAACGCCTCTCAAAGCACAAAATGACTATATGTTCTAAAAATGTGGGGGGTACTTGGCCCCTTTGCCCCCTGGCTACGCCTATGGTGGGTAGCAACGATTTTAAAAGTGCTAGCTTAGTCAGTGTTTTAGAAATGAGCATCTGGGAACATTTTTTAAAAAGTTTATCACATTTTTGCCCGCATTCGGGCTTTATGTTACAACCCACCGGCAGTTTTTGTCACGTCATGGTTGCCAAGAAACAGTTTTCTTCCAGTTTTTCAGTATGGCGATGCCCCAAAACTTGATGCTATCAAGTACAGTGAAGCAAAGAATCGTGATTGATTTTTACGAAACAAAGTTGCAGGCCGCATTTCTATGTTGGCCCGTTTGACCGTGCCCACTTGTGTTCTAGTTTTCCACGTTACACCTATGGCATCTATCCACTGCACTTAGATTAATCTCACTGCATGGTGGGAAATGCAAAGCCGCCTCAAGAAAAGTTGCGTTTCCTGGCATGCATTTTGTAATTTAATCTTCCCATAACAACAGTCATAATTCAAAATAGACTTCAACAAAGATTGTTTCAAACAGTGGTGTAGGAGGCGGGGGGTGCAAGCGCACCCTCAAAGTTTTGATTTGTTGAAAATTTGGGCAAAATCCCTGAAAATCAGAACAAAATCCCCAAACATCTAGACAAAATCCCTGAAAATCTGGGCAAAAATGGCACCCAACGTTATTTGACTTCAAATATGGCGCCCAACGTTTGCAGAAAAACAAGTAAAGACCATTTTTTGGAGGTTACACCAAAAAAGAGTCAGCAAAATTTGCACAACTTTTTGGGCAAGTTTGGGAAGATTTGGGCAAAAATCCTTTCCCCTCAAAACTTCGCTTGCTCCCACACCTATGGTTTCAAAAGACATTAGTTTTCGAAAAGCACAAGCCGTAAAGAAACAAGATTCGCTATGATTTAATCATGGATAAAAATGCAGTGAAAAACGAACATGCTACCTATGTATTTAAAACATGGTTTATTGGCAAACTTCAATGGAAAACACTGCGTTGGCCGATTTGGGCGCAGTAGCAAAACAATTCGTGATGAAGTTTTTTCGTACAAAAAAGAATGTCGCAAAATATTTTTTTGAGAAAAAAGAAATATTCAGTTTCAAAGAATTTGTCAATAAAAAAGTTATGTTAATAAAAACTTTTTCGTGACACACTTCTTTTTTTCGTGAAAAAATTTTACAGTGGTTCTTTTTCAAAAAAAATTTTGCATGGTGCAAACGGGCCACCATACACTTAAGCCAAACGCATTTTCTCGTTGCTTGAGGAAAAGTGCTTTGAATCGTAAACTATAGTGGAATAATAGTTTTTTTCTGCGCACAGCACCAGACAACATTTCTTCGTGGTATCAAACTTTAATAGAAAGCTGTGGCAACGGACACATACGGATAAATCAAAACAGTCGCGGCAGACGACATGCAGTTTTTGGAACTTCCCCAAGGGAAAGATTATGAGTTCTTTGGATTGTGACTATCGCTGAATTCCTGGAGCAAGCTTTGCCACTTTTTTCAAAGCCGAATGTCCACAATTACCTTCACGCTTTTTTTCTCTAGCGCGTTGAAGTAATCTCTTGTTCATTTTGTTCAAACGTTAGTCACTCGACTGGAATCCTTGCATTGTAACGGGTATTTCCAGTTAGTTCAAATGTGTCTTTCATCCACAAGGTTTGATGCCATTTGGAAGAATTCGCAGCGAAGAACGTGGGGCTTTCCACAGATTTTCTTCAACTAAATTGAGCTGCGTTTCAGAAGCAATCAAAGCCGAAACTTTTTACCGAATAAGCGCCATCAATAATGCTGTGCAAAAGCATGCAAAGCGGTATCATACCTTGAGTAAAAACTTTTAAAACATGTAGAGAAACGCTTTAAACCAAGGTCTCCAAAGTACGGCCCGCGACGTCATTTCATCCGACCCGAGGAGACATTTTGTGAATAACAGAAAAATAATATATTTACGAATAACTTATTGATTTAGTAGAATGTAACATATCCCGAAAAAATCAATTACGTAACATGTCCAGCCCTCGGAATGTTGTGTAATAGCTTATGTGGCCTTCGGACAAAAAAGTTTGGAGACCCCTGCTTTAAACCAATTAACTCTCATCTGAGTAATCGAAATGGACCAATGCTAAATCAACAGAAATCAGGATATATTCAAGGATTCCTGGCAACTTTTCGCATAAATGTCTTTCTTGTGCAACATCCCTTGTAGTTGCGTCATTTTATTGATTGCAAGGCCATCTCGTTTTTAGTCATAGTTTTGGTTGTCTAGAGTAAGTCAGCTTTTATCTTCAGCGAAATGCAAGTTCAACACTATTGGTAAAGGGGCGGGACTTATATTCTCCAAACTTACACTGAGAAGTATTTCGTCTACGAAAAAAACCTGCTTTTTTGTATTTTTATAAACCTACAATTAAAAGATCTAGGTTTGCTGCAAGCTTTCGAGGCATCAGCCGACTGGGCTCTGCTTTCTTCTTTTTGCGGTGAATTCAAACTTGCACATATCTGTATTCAAGTAACTTCATTCCACGAAGGCGACGGGCTTGAATCAATCAGCTCAATCAGCAAATTTTTAAAAATAGAAAATGGAATTCACGTAACAAACCTACTGTAGATTTCTAGAGTACACTTGATACTTGCACGTTATTGGCCAGGCGCGCAAAGTTTGCTTACACCACGATGTGATCGACAAATCATTGTGGCAGCATTTTACGTAATTCTTTTCCGGCAGTTCGGCGGTTTGTGGACCATGCACAGCGACTTCAGAGCTTCACACGAAACAAATTGCTTTGAGTGGGTTGTTGTGACAACGCAAGTCACGGCGCAAGCGCATACGGGAGGACGGCGACGACAAACAAGCGCAGGACACCGCCCACTTTTGTGCTCATTCTGCGGCCGTGTGAACTTGCCTAATCCCTAGGTAGAGTGGCCTGCACCTGCAAATCCGCTCGTGAGCAACTTCTCATTAACTGATGTGTTTGGCGTACAGAAGTTTTGCTCTGCCAAGATTTGAAAAAGGCTTGTTCCGTTTGTGTGTTGTTTTTGTATGCATGTCTGCTGCAAATGAAAGCATGCAAGCCCAGTTTTGCTTTTTGGTGCATTGAACTTTCGGGTATTTTTCACAGCATATTTTGTATCCCATGCTTTTCTGGATACGCGCCTTTATATTTTCTAGCCTAACCTTAACCATTTCAGACGATTTAAACAGATAATTATTAGACATTTTTTGTGACTAAATACAGTTGCCAATGCCATTGTTAAATGCAAACAAGCACCACTAGAAGCGAAACTGGTAGTAGGCAATCTTGTGCCGCTATCTCATGAAATCGTGTAGCGGTACCTTAACTGCTTAGCAAATTCTGTGGAACAAAGTTAGACAACTATTCAATCTGTTTACTCCCTTAAAATTACAAATATTTTGCTCTCCACAAGGAGCGATTTTTAAGGTAAACTATGGCACACTTTAATAAAGATAGTAAAGACCACTGAGTAATTAAACAACATTTGTTTAGGTGGACCCTACCTTTACACAATTTCTTCATACGGAAAAATCTGTTAACAAGGTGTGGTGGATTATGCACTGAGTCTTCAACAGCACTGACTAGCATTTCCTTGCTTTTTTAGCTGGAAAATTCGGCTAAATGCAGGTTTCAGGACAAAATTCTGTAATTCTGACTGAGACAATTAAAGTCTCTAGGTATGCTCCAAGCTTTCGAGGAATCAGTCAATCGGGCTCCGGTTGCATAAGTTTGCGATGATTCGGACTCGCACATATCTCTGTTGAATTTACTGGTCTCCACAAAGGTGACGCAGTCAGATTGATCAGCAAATTATTTTTCTTCCATTGTACATGCTCAGTTTGCTTGCATGCTTGCAAAATTATATTCACAGTCAGAATTCAAATAGTTTGGCTTCAAGCAGCGCGATAAAAGAAAATGTTACTTTGGTTGCATCACCGTTGCGAAAGTTATTACTGGAGTTGTGGCTTTCAATATCATTTTACAAACATGCATACCAGTTGAACAGGTAAAATGAAGAATCCCAAGAATTGCTTTGATTTGTCAGAAAAAACTACCAGATTTTGTAGAATATTTTTCGCGTAGAACATTGCAGCAAGTGAATCATCCATGCAAGCTATGGTGTTTCTCAATTGGAGAACGGAAGGCAAAGCGTCTTTCTTACTACATCTGGCAGTGCACGTCTTCAAACGTAATAAGAAAAATCAAGTGTTACTTGAACTTTACACGCATTACTGTCATTTTGTTACTCGTTGTGTTTCATGGACTGATATCGTAATATTTTACTCCTTTGTCAGCAAACGTTAAAACATCACAATTTCGTTTACGTCCTAGCTTAATTTCCTTTCCAGATGATGAAGCACAAAAGTTCATTGCTGCTGCCATTTTTTTCTTTCATGCAACAGCAGTTTCCACAGTTAAATTCGCCAGGCCAACACTTTGTTTTAAACCAGGGACCTCCAAACTACTGCCAGCGGGCCAAATCCGGCCCGCGAAGCCGTTTCATCCGGCCCGCGCAGACACTTTGCCAACAATGAATAAATAAGATTTTACGAAACATTTGTTGATTTCGTAGACTGTAACATATCCCGAAACAATCGCATTGCGTAAGATGTCCGGCCCTCGAACTGCTGTGTAATAGCTTTATGTGGCCCTCTGACAAGAAAGTTTGGAGGTCCTGTTTTTTCAACCATAGGCGCAAACAACACAACTTTCTATTGTATAGACGAGCGATTTGAGCCATTCTAGTCATACTCATCCGCTTCCTGAGTGTCTTTGAGTCGTATTTGTGCTTGCCTTTTCTGCATGAGTTAGCAGCCCAAACTAACGTATTGAAAGCGCTCGGTACCCAAACACAACCGTGATGTTTGCATGTCAGAGATTCTTTTACTTGTTATGAGCATTTCTGGAGCTTCCCGAGTGAGTAATGATCAATTAAAGGATGGACTTCACTGCGGTGTTTCAAACATTTTTCGACTTTCAAAGATATCAGGTAAGCAAACGTTCCCATGCTGAAGCGCTTTTATAGATTTTGATGGGACTGCACAAATGCTTGTCTGAAATAAATTTTGTGACGGTGTACTCCAACAGTTGCAAGAAGCGACACTGGTTCTTGCTCCAAATATCCAATTTTGATTTGTTCTTGCTTAGCTCGCACATTTCAGTCTCGAACACACCACTGTTTGGTATTTGTAATCAGGACTAATTTTTCTTCGTTTGTAAAACTGTAGCTACCCTGCTTGTGTTCTGACAGTTGCAGTGTTCACAAGCACTTTTCAAGCTTGTCTAAGGTGTTTTAGAAAAACTTAATGCTTGCTGGGGAAGAAACACCATTCTTTGAAGTACACAGCAAACTGTTGGTGCCAAAAGTGCATTTCTTTAAATACTTCACAAATTCTAATGCAAACGAAGCACACATATAAGCATTTAACTAACGATTGTACCACTTATCACATGCTTTGTAATCAAGGGCGTACGCAAGGGGGGGGTTTGGGGTTAAAACCCCCTTGAGCTTGATATTTTACAAAATCTTTATTACCTGCGCAAAGGAAATTAAATGTTTTCGCATACTGTTTGCTTGTTAATTTGTCGACTTAATGCAAATAACACGGAACAAATTTGCATGCAACTTTCAAGGAACACTGCAAATGGGCCAAAAAGTAATTAGGTTTTGGTGATAATCAAGGTTATCGTCTGCGTCCAGAAACCATCTCACCACTTTTTGCAGACGTTTCGTCCACTAGGCATGTTTGAAGATTGTGTTCCGCGATAGTTCATTTTATCCGAAATAATTGCCTTTGTTTTTCTGCTATGGCTGATCAGCGCAAGCGCTGACCGTATTGGCTACATTACCTAATTCTGTAGCATGATAGAACTGTTGCACGAGCTCAAAACAGCAGTTTTTAACAGAGAAGCATTCAGGCATTTCATAATGTCTCAGCAGGGGAAAAGGAAAACTAAGTTTTCTGGACATATATACATAACAAAAAATTGAAAGTTTTCTTGCGTACTTCATACGCATTCTCAATGCTTTTGTAACAGGATTGCCGATTTGGCTGTTTTGAGCCAGATTTTGAAATTCTGGCTTTTTTTGGAAATAAAAAAGTCAGAAAAATCTGGCTTTTTCTGGCTTATTTTCAGTCGGATAGGCTTGGCTCAGGCAAAACGTTGTCTGAGCTGCATATTCATTACAAATCTCTTGCGACGAGGGTCTATTACCACGCAGGGTGCACAGAATATTGCAAAATTTTTTTCTGTCGCCCTAAAAATGATCTGTGTTATTGATAAAAAACAAATGCACGACAGTGTAATTACGGGGAAAAGATTGGACTTGTGTTATATCGATGTTTTTCACGAGCTTTAATGTCTATTTTGTGTGTGGTTGTGCATGTTTTTTGTGTATATGCCTCAAAACTGCTGTCTGGCTTTTTTTGGTGAATGCAGGTTGGCAACCCTGTTGTGTTGTTTAGCAAAATTCGATCTTGCAAACCGGGGTGTACGCCAGCCAGTCCAGCCGCACACCTATGCTCGACTGCTCGTATTCGACGAGACATTAGCGCAGCCTCCTTTTGCAGCTGTAAATTGCTCTGACGCAGTGATGAGTGTGTTTTACTCCCCCTTTTTAACACGCAGCCAAAATTTTGCTGTTATGAACTCCTTTGTCGCAGCATTGAGTTTATTTTCCTCCGATATCCTAACTTGGAGCGCTGATAGTTTATAGACACATAAAGGGGGGCGGGGCGTGTAGAAGAATGTGCATATTATGTCAACAAATTTCGCCGAAACGTTCGTTTGGAAACATGAATATGACCTCAAATTGTGACGTCACAAAGACCGCACACCACAAACAAATGACCACCATATGCCACTGAATGAAACCGCCCACGAAAATTTCTGCGTACGCCACTGTTTGTAATGACCTGGTGCTTTGCATTGATCTAGTGATGCGTTTTCGTTGCAGATACTTTCGAAATTTTGTTTGATTGGACCACGCTGTTATTTTCTGTTTGATGAGAATCGTTTCCGGCAACGCATGTTCATGTTGTTCTTTGAATCAAAAGTTCGTGAAATCAATAGCAAGTGCAAGAAGTGGAAGTGAAAAATTTTGTGCAACGTGCTGGCATTTTCTGTAACACGTGCTGGCATGGAGAGTGATTCAAAAGTAATTTCAAGAAAGTTTTTAAACTAATTTCACTTCGGCTTTGCTGTAAATATTTTTTATGCGTATTGGTTGCAAATTACGTTTGCAGCCAGGAGTGCTCCGAAATGATCCCCCTCTCCCGAGTTTCCGTGAGGCCTTCATTTGTTGAGAAGTAACAAAAAACAAAAGGGAGAAAATGTTTTTAAAAAACTGTTTACATTATCAAAGTACCAAAAAGTTGTGTGAACTCTATAATCTTTTGGGATTAGTCCCCACTGTTGGAGGACTCTAAAGTGGTTGAACCTCCTCTTCATGCCGCTTTCAAAACTTAACACAAATCCGAAATTTGAAGTTTGTTACGATGATATTTTCTGGTTGCTTGTTCACTAACAGGTTTCTTGACCAAAACGTGTCACACCCCGCAATGCTGTATTGGCGCTAGACATGTCTATACCTAAACAGATAAATTGCATCTTATTTCATAAATGCCGATCGCACTTCTCGAAAAACAACTACTAAACGTCAGAAAAGCAGTAAGTTGTCTGAAAATTTGGTAGCAATACACGGAGTTGTTGTAGATTCTTATTGCGAACAATATAGCCACAACTATCAAAACATTTTATTCAACGTCTCACTTGCTCGTAAGACATCATCAGGAATACAAACAAAATACAACAGTGAAACAGAAAAGTAAAGATGCGAGTTTGAAGGCATTCGAACTGTATTACGTAATATAGAGACCAGATTCTATTTGAATAAGAACTGATGATGCTTGCCTGGTAGGCGAAATATACACTCTGTAAAATCTTAGCGTCTGATTCTTTGCTGGGAAAAGATTCCTTTCGATATAGAGACCATCATCTATTCCCCTACTGTTGTTTAATTCATAGTCGTCTCTATAACGTAATTCAGCACGAATGCCTTCAAATTTCGTGTTTACTTTTGTGTCATTGTCGTATTTTATAAATGATCCTGATCAGCGGTTGCCAAACTTTGAGGTTAAAAATGATTATCTAAAATGAGATCATAGCAACCGCAAATGGCAATTTCTAACTAATAAACCTTTGGTTCTAACACCCACGCGATAGCTCTGCAGATAAACGATAAAAGGCAGGGCAAAAGTTCCTCTTACGTGTCTTCAGGTGTAGATTAAAACAGTGCAAGGAGATTAGAAGCAATTTACCAAAGGCTTTGTTTTGCGAAGGCCCGCAGCGCCTTAAATGAGGCAATGCAGTGCGTAATTAATTTTTGTAAGACTTTTCATCTATATGCTCTCAAGTCGAAGCAACTGCTTTGAAGAACTCGAATGTTTAACTTAAAATTGCTCCTGGGTGTTGGACGTGAATGGCTCGGCTTGCCAAACAAATCATAGTACCCCCGCAGGCACAAACAAAACTGAACCAGGCTGCTGCTTATTTTCTTCAATTACAATAAACAACTAATTTAGGGCATCTTCAAATACCCAGGTATTTGCACAAAAATAGTGATACAACATAAATTTTCCTTTTTGGATTATTTAAATTTGTTTTTTTATGCACATGGACATTGAAGAATTGAGCTACAAGCGCAAGATGTTCGTAACCAAACGCTTGGCTGCAGAATTCCAAAACAGCACTCTCACTTTTTGTCTTATGAACCTACTTTATCAAATCCCCGGGCAAATTTGTACTGACGATTTTCTGAGACGATGCAACAATGTGTAATACGAAAAATCATTATGCTTGCGTTTAAGTTAAACCATTTCGTTTTCAGGGATTTTCGAAATAGCAGTGGTGAAACACTTTTGACCATAATATTTTCTACAAAAGATTTTTTCTAGTGATGACGTACTCACGAATACCATGTCATGAACAGCCAGGCTTAGTATATCTCTCTTGCAGGCCTCTGAACGTACAAACGTCTCTACAAATTTTAGCTCTTTTGCAAGAAGTACCGTTTCTTTAGTCTTGTCCGCATTCCCTCTGCCTTGCTATTTGTGGCCCGCTAGTGATGTAACAAGAAACGTAAGGCACGCCTGCCTGCAGTAACAGTTCTGGATAAGGCAGAATTGGACTCGCGCATTGTGAGTCACCATGTGTTGAAGACGTGCGTCATGTACGTCACAGATTGCTTCAGGCACATTGCAGTTTCCGCAGAAACGAAATTATCCCAGTTGCAGATTGACTCGTCGTTGATTATCTCGACGAAGGCACCACTTAGGATGTCAGAGATCTTTTCATCTTCGAAAAAATGAAGCATAACATGGCAACAAATTCGATCTCTTATCTTATCCCCAGTCTTCTGCGTCACTAAAATAAGGCTAACCGCGTCTTGCAACAAAACGAAAAAAACAAGCTGAGCCAACTCTTGGGCTTGTTCAAACACCTGGAGAGACAACCATTATGTCTGGTCAGTGTGGTCGTGGTCGGCTATCTAAGTTCCTACTTTTTTTTTGTTTTTTACCTGTTTCTGGCCACCATTCAAGTCTCTTGTTCTTTTGTGGACGCAAAAGTTTGTAACAGTCAATGGGACTCATAGCCTACATTTCGAAGAATTTATTTTGGTTCAAAATTGCATGACCAAACAATTGCCGTAACAGATTCGTGCAAAGTGTGTGTTCGATTTTTGGTATGACCTTTGCTGTAGTTACCTCGCTCGAAAGGGTTTATTTTTCTATTTTTAAACAATGTTCATTTTTTTCCTATAACAGGCTTGCCGCCCACGGATGCCCCTCCCAAGCATTAACATGTGTCTCAAAGTAAACCGTCAAAGAAAGTCTATATTGCTTGAACTGTATTTTTATAAAGTAATCAGCGATATGTTCTCTGGTAGTGATAGGTTGATCCTTGTTGCAGCCTAAACGGAATATAAAAAAGAGCCCACATTATTTACAGCAGCATACTATGCAGTGCACTCTGTTCTCAAAAGCAGCATATGCCTAAAGAAGGGTTGCAATGAATGGTCATGCTGCACATTTTCACCACGTGTCAACTGGGGTTGTGTTATGTCATAATCATATCACCTTCTACGGCATCTGCTGCCTATAGTCGTTATAAAATACAGAAACCTTGATTGAACAGTAGCTGTTTTCAGAAACCATGAATAACAAACCACGTTTCATAGAAAATAACAAATCGAGAAAACCAATCATTGAAAAAATATCGACGACGCATGTCAGGGTCGCCAGATTGGCCTTTTTTAGGTCAAATTTCAGGAATTGGACCTCTTTTCAGTTGGTTGGCCTAAAAAATAGTAGTTGACTTTTTGGCCTTTTTTGGCCTCATCTCATGTTGACTGGCCGTAAAAATGTGTTTGTCCTTTTGGCTCTTTTTTGGCCTTTTTACGCTGAAATAGGTTCTTATGAAGAAAAAAATTGCTATTCCATTTTTATCGGCAACCCATTTGCAAAATTTTTGTGATAAATGCTATATCAGACGCCCGCATTCTTATATCAGTAATATTTGAGGGATGATAGATTCGAAATTCAGTTTTTGCCTAATCACTGGAAATGTGTGCACTAACTGCACTATGTAGCGTCTATTCTGTTGTAAGCACTAAACAGCCTCAGCGCTTGCAGGCAGGTCTGCTTCTTCGCGATAGAAATGCAATAATTTCGTCGAAGTGGAAGTGCTGTTATGATTCTGGTCGTAAGTACCGAATAGGAGAGACTTTCGTGCAGTAAGTTGCCAATGTACCAAAATGTAAACTGTGGCACCATTTTACCCAAAGTGTGCAATCTCACAAACGATGAAAAGTCAGGGAAAGATCAGCGCTCCAGTACAACGCCACGCAAGATTTAATCTTGATTTCGAATAATTTTTTTTTATATTCTTGTAATTTTGATGTTTTTTGTGACAAAGAAGAGGCCATACCGCAAATAAAGTTTGGCTTTTTTTCCGGCCTTTAAACAGTCGGTTTGGCCTTTTTCTGGCCTCTTTTTAGCATTATTTGGCTTTTATTGAAATTTTCATCTGGCAACCCTGGCGCGTGTTGCGTTGTGGCGCTAGCCTTACCTGCAAGCTGTGGCGAGCTGGGAATAACAGAATTTGTCAACGCATATCTGACAACCTTTGTTACGGCTTTAAAGAACAAAATACCTAAATGTTGAACTCCATCGGCATATTGTGATGACTGAGTCAGACAATGACAAATTTTGATCAAGTAATTGTTTTGCGGATTTGTTTTCTTCTGCAATGCAAAAATCGTTTTTCTTTTCGTTTGTTTTTTTATCAGCATGAAGTTGCAGTTCGTCTTCCAAAGTGGTGATTTTCAGATGTGGACTGTGCCCCTACCCCCATTTATCGCACAACAAATAGAAAACAAGCTAAGCGAGTGAAACAATGGTTTCAAAGACGCTTGTTTCTTCATCATTCCATAAATGAAGTAATTTGCAAGAGCGATGTGCTCTCCTACCAGGCGAATTATTCTTTGAAAATATTTTTGTCCCGTAATCTGACCATCTCACCTGAGTTAGATCAACGAGAGGTTATTTTTACTACATTTTGTCGTCGCAGGACGTAGGGGATAAATTGCCCTCATGTGTAGTTGTCACTATTTTGGGCGCATTTTGTGCAGGCACCGTTCGAACCTTCCTTAACAATTTTATAAGGCGTGGTGTAATTAAGTACAAAAGAACTTTTAAACAAAACAGTTTCAGCATCGCATGGCGGTACGAGCTTTATGAAACACGAATATTCATCTGAAACGTCACCTGTTTAACCTAAAATTAATGTAATTTGATATCGTAGGCAATTCAGCCACTCTTGTACAAGCTGAAGTTATGTGAAGTTGTTTCAATTAGTTTGCACTGATGTGGTGAGTAGGTTTGTTGCCAGAAGCTTTATGCAATTACAATTCGCGAAGCTCGGAGGCGGTAACGCCATTGCTTCGACGAAAATTACATACCAGCACGAATTACAGCGGATTTTGCAGCCTGTTCTTCTTACCCATTGAGTAATCCTCTACTATTGGCCGCTTGTACGAGAACTTTCTGCTCAGCCGAAGCTTAATCAGAGGTTGTGTAAGTGCATTTTCGCGACTGATTCATTATACTGCACCAAGGCGCTTCACATGTTGGTGTCTTTTCAGGATCCCAGCACAAATATCAACATGCTTTCTCTCATAATCCAATTCGGTGATTAATACGTAGTGAAAGCTTTTGAGGCAATGTTGTTTTCATAAGAATAATTTCAATCAGATTAAAACAGTAAACTTTGCAGTTTGACCATACCGTGAACCTTTTACATACTTCGTTTCTTCAGTAACTTTGTTGCAATCAAACCGTGTTTTACTTAAATGCACAAAATGTTTATTACTATTACTGCAGGTAACTTTTACTTTTTGCAGCAGCGTATACCAGGATATAGTTCAAAAGCACACATGACTTCGTGTAAGTACAATTCTACACAAAAGCAGAAAGATCAAGAATTCTCGATAAGTTGGACACGGTTTGATGACTTCTTTCAAAAAAAGACATTTCAGTTGGTTTTCGATTGATTGACTAAATATTCTTTAATGCTCTGTCTAAAGTGTCACAACTTCTGTATTTGCGTTCACATAAAAGGGCAAGTGAGCCTTGATGAAAAAATCAATATGATAACCGTACTAGCTGAAAAAGATTGCGTTAAGTAGTTGTATATCTTTATTATTTTAGGAGCAAGATTAAACTTAAAATTTGGCCTGCAATGACTTGTTCGTCATGCCATTTCTTCCGCTCATTATGCCGCTGTTGGCTGGAAGATTAGCTGTAGTTAAAGCATTGGCTAAATTAAAACAAGCCATTAAGTTACGTCATCTGATTAGTCAGAAAGTTTTGTCAGCACGGTTAGCGTGACTTCGTTATCCGCGTCCATAACACATTTGCAATTTTCCATCACACGTTAAACGACGAAATTATCTGTGCCTCATATCGAAAAAAAACGTTTACTCGGTTTTAAAATTCTTTAGGTCTTAGAGTAGGATCAGCTCAGAGATGATGGCTAGAAATGGTTTTTGAATGCTAATATTCCAAGAATGATTTTGCTGTGGTTATCCGTTCTCACGAATGGTTCTTGAAAAAAACTCAAGGCTGCGCAACTATGACAGCGCTTTCTAAGATACCTTCAAAATGCAAAAAGTTGATGTTGCTTCTGTCTGTGTATGCTGTAACTATTTCTGAAAACGAGTTACTAATCTACTTGTACATGCTTTGCGGTTCTTCATTGATGAACTCCGTTCACACGCTTTGTTCGAAAAAAAGGTTGCTTAAATGAATCCGTAAACCTAACAACTTGATAATTTGTGGTTTAGAAAATAATGTCTGCTAATGCTGGTGTGTGAGATGTGAATTTAAACAATAAGTGGTTGCGGACTAACTACGGTAAACGTTCCTGTTGAGCCAGAAGTGTTGTATGTACCTATAATTCATTGCTTTTCCCTTCTGTTAGTTCCTTATCTGCAATTTTTAAGAGCCGGACATGCCAGGAATTCCCTTTTATCTCAAACACCTTCTTTTGCGAGTCCGTTACCCTCTTCAGTTGTTTGTGAGATCTGGTTGTTAAAGCAAGGTTACGTGACTTTGTGGTCGTGCATTTGTTACAGGGACTATCAATCGATTGTTTAAGACCCGCAAAGACTTGTTACTGCCAACTGACTAACGAGGCACTAAAAGCAAATTTTCACACTCCGTCGTTCAGCTCAACGTGACGTTGCTCCGCGACAGCTGCTCGCTCGAAAAACATGACGCCAGTAATTCTCAGAACAAGGCCAAATTTACAACAGACGGTGATCTGCTGAACACCTATTATGGAAGCGACGTTTTGACTCTGCATCTGAAAATAATCCAGGTTTGCTAAGAGCGGTTTGAAATGTTCTCGGCGATAGTTTTTTCTCTATGTGTACGTTTCAAACATTTCCTTTTTGCATGCGCGTATTTTTGAATCTCTGTTGCAAACTTGTGTCAGAATAGGGCAAAACCACGACAGTTTGTGAAGCGTCTCTAGGCATCGCTGACCCTCTGTTAAGCCCGGTACGTGGCTACAAAACTTCTGAAAATCAACCTTGTGTGGTTGTTCACTTCTGCTTGATAAAAAAAGTTTTGAGACGAACAGCGTAGATTACTTAACGTTTGCACAAATCGTAACAACACAGCTTTTTCAGCAAAAGAGCTGCTGTTTTCACCGAGTGGAAATGACAAAAGAAAAAGATCAGAGGTCCGCTTATCGCCGCTAAACAAACAAATATGTCGAGCAACCATCCCTTTTGCTGTTATTAGTGTCACAGGCACCCGCTCACTAAGCCGTTTTCAATGGATACAGGGTAACTTCGAACGACAATACTGCACATGACGCGACATAGTGTTGTCGCAGCAGGAGGCGCAGAGCCTCAAGTCAAAGCAGTTTCCGCGTGTACTTTAATTAAGAACAAGCGCCTCGTCAGCTCAAAAAACAGAAAAAAGCGATGAGAAATGGGCTAATATCCCGAATAAAGATTGTCAGCGAATAAAACTAGTCATCTGATATATAATAACCTTTCGAGCGATTATGATTATCTACCTTGTCATTTCGCAGCCACTTAAAAGAAGTCCGTTTTGGGCGAATAACGATGTTTCCGATAGTAGGTTTCCTTTATACAAGCAGTGACGTTCCAGGAATATGAACTTTGTGCTAAACTGTTGCAGCTTAGAACATTCCACTCGAGAAACGAAACTTGTGCTAGAAGCAATGTAAGTAAATATACAACACAAACCATTACGAGCTTGTAAATTCAACTTTCTAGTAAAAAAAAACTCTTTTGCGTATGAAACGTTTGCTTTTGCTGTTCACGTTCGCGTAACGCGAGACAAAAAAGACTATTCCATCAAGTTTACAACTCTGTTTACGGTTTCGCTGCCAAATAGGCCCACCGCGTCACGTTCTACCTCAAAGGATATCGACCTGGCTGTCGAAAGACAGGTTTTAACCACTTTCTCAGAAGATTCTTGTTATGTTGGCAACAAAGTAGAATGGGAGAAAACATGAGTGTTGTGGAATTGTATAAATACTGCGTGAACAGCGAGGTGCAGATGAAAACTGGATGCGACAGAGAACATCATGCATTTAGCATGAATTTTAAAAACTCGGGTAATTTTTTTAGCTGTTACTAAATGTGTCCAGATTCGGTTGAAAACGACGACTCTTCGTATAGCTTTTCGACAAACCATGAGCGAATGTCGTTAAAGCCGTGATTTTTCCCCGGAAGAACACCACTTGTTTCACAACAAATTTATTATGGAAGTAATTATCCACTATCACCAGTTCGAAACTTCCACCTGTTACAAGAGTAGTGATCAAAGTGCTCAGTGGATGAACCACGAAGGTCGGAAAATGCTGCGTTAAACGATGTTATCTGCCCAAGCTTTTTCAATGCGCAATCATGGCAGCATTTGTGGTTTAATGGTTTAATCTTGCGAGTGATTTATTTCTTTAACAGGCATGAACGGATATATCAAAAGCCTATTTTTTTCTGGTCACAGAAGTGTGGAACTATGTTTTGCTAAAATCGCCCAAAATGGATGATAAATACTTTTACAGTTTACAAAAAAGAACGCTTAACTCAAATAAGTCCGTATTGGAGTCAGTTTGCAATATAGCTCGCGATTCTATGCCTTTGGCGTGGATTGCAGGTGAAAAGCTATAAAAACAACTGCGGTATGTGTGTAAGCTGCTGTTCTTGTCTACAGCAAGAGTGCAGACAACAGCTCATTTCCATTGATCATGGTACTTTTCAGACGTGCAGTAGGAAGCGTTGTCAACAACGCTACCACGTTTTTATGAATCTGTGTTGTGGAATATGCTGAAAATGTTGGCTGATCAAAGTTAAAACTCCTCTGCAAAAACGTTGTACGCGTACGTCGAAACCGCTAAGTGTTCGATCCCAGGCCCGTAGCCACGGTGGCGCGCCCAGGAGCAGTGCCCCCTCCCAATTTTTTGTGCCTCCCAAAATTTTGTTGTGTCCAGAAAAGTTTGTTTAAAACATATCATAAAAACAAAAATCTTTCCTTCCTAAGATGTATTTTCCTTCCCATATCTCAAAACCTGGCTACGGGCCTGATCGATCCACAATCGCTGAGTGAATCGCCACAGTGCTTCATGAGCAAGAACGTTTTTGGGGGTACAAAAAAGTTTGGGGGTCAAAATATTTGATTTTAGGCAAGCAACAGTATTTTGTTTGGGATGCCGCCCTTCAAAGCACAAAATAACTAGGGGTATGCTAAAAATTTGGGGAGCATGGCTCCCTGGGCCCTCCCCGCCTACGCTTATGAACCTAAATTTGTCACTTGGTTTTCCTCTGAAATACAGTAGTTTTGTAACTCGTTTGACGAAACCCTGTTTCATTAATTAAATTCGCTTAAAACTGAATACCGGGAACAGGTTTTCGCGGACAGCCAACTTTTTTCACCGTTTACTTTTTCTGGCTGGATATCCATGTCGACAAACGCTCTTGCTTGCATTCGTTTGCTTTGGTGGTAGGCTAATAACGTGCTGAGAAAATTGACTGAAGAAGATTGTTTGCTACACACATTAAGACCAAAAATTTCTTGCAAAGGTTCCACTGACGTATGCTTTAACTTGGATCAAAAGTTTTTGATAAAGGAATATACAGTACTTGGCCAAAATATTATTTAAAAAATAATTTGTGAGGTTCATCTCGCAGGTATGTTTCAGATATTTCACCTGCAGGTTATTTACAAGCGTTTGTGAGCATCCCCATCTCATTATTTCAGCCACTCACCTCACAACCTGATGTTACAATGCCTTCCGTTTTCTTCCCATAGCTGGATTACTATGATATGAGTAAATGCAGTTATCGCTGGTGTGATGTTTCAGTGTTTGTCACTTCCCTGTGTTGTCTGCTTTTATACAACTTTACTCTGTAATGCGATATGACTAAACATTTTTGTGTTATTGTGCTATTCGAGTACCCTTGTGAAATGCACCATGAGTCTGACGCAAAAAATTAAAATGTTTTTCAAGTTTTGAAACATTTCTGAAAGTTTCTACCTGCCACGCGAAAGGTTAAATTATATTTTCCTCGGCAAATTCATTGAACGTTTTTATCACTTGAGTATGTAGTGGCACGACGTGCTTAACTGCAGTCGTTCAAGAAAACAATTCTCTTTTCATCGAAGAGCAAAGGTCTCGAGCAGCATTACGTTCAATAAAACTCGCCGGAATGACAGCATTCTAGTGGTCTTACGCCGTATTTGTTCCTGGGCAAAACCTTTTCGTGTCACGTTAAAATGGGTGGAGCTTCCCACCAGGTAATCCGAGATATTTCGTACGTTATGACTTGAAGTGCGTAAGCTATTTGTTCGCGCATATTTGGCATCGAAGAGGCTGCCCTATAAGGATTCCACCAAACGACAACAGGTCACGAACAGACGAGCTGCGAGCAGAGCGCTTCGCCTGTCTAGACTGCTTTAGACGATTGAAATAAAAATGACTGGCATACCCAAGACACAATTCACTCGTCATGCACTTTCCAAACCGCAAAGTGTTACCCTTTGCCACGGATCGCAGTGCTGTAATCGGTTTAGCGAAATATCAGACGGCCCTGCCTTTTTTGTTTGCCACTCTGTTCAGTCAGCAAACCAGGTCCAGGCGCGACAGATCGCGCTGCACCCTTTTGTCGTGATCAAAGTCTCGCCCGGGCGGGTTTCTTGGAAAACCACGCGGATGTTTAGCTTCGTTGTGTAAGCTTTCGTGGGCGTTAAACTAACTTTCCTCTCGAAAGTATTTTGAAACCGAAAGCGGTAAAGCTGTCGCTGGAGACGTAGATCACAGTAGTTACATGGAAATAAACCGTTTCTTAAGACGAGAGGAAAGTAGGAAGAGACAAACACAAACTTGTTTCCATCTCCTCTCATGGCATGCAGTCAAACGTGCATTCCTAATTGAGAGAAAAAGCTTGATTCAATTTGCTGTAAAACTTTTCTCCTGCTGTACCGCTGCGCTGAATGGCGTAAGAGTTATAAAGGCTGCAGTGTTAAAATTCTTTAGGCAAGCCACAAAACCGTCCGAAACGCTATAAACGTGAGTTTCAGCGGTTATTTCGGTAGAACTCGATACAGTTTCTTCGAGAAAAATCAGAAACTGTGACCTTTCAAACAGCAGAAGCGCCGATGTGCTCATCTTCTGTGTCTTGTTAGTCACAAAACGACATCACAGTGCAATGATGCATCACTTAACGTTACTCACTTAACGTTACATGTTTTGCAAAAGTTCTGTTTCAACAAAATTTTATGCGAGCTGCAAACGACTCAAAGTCTTTGGATTTGGTTCACGCGAATAAATCACGTGCTTGCTTTGGATTCTTTGTGAAACGTGGTGCTGACATGACGAGAAAAGCAAAGGGTAAGTAGTTGAACATAAAGCGATTCATCATTGACCTACCGAGTTCGACAGATTGTGTTCACTCGTGCAAGACAATTATTGTAGAAAGCACTCAGACAACATGAAGCAACGCAACCACGTTAAAAGCAGTGCAGTTGCGCTGTCAACACATGATTTTCTTAACACTGATTGCATTTAAATGACTAATTTGGGCGACTTTTCGGCGGCGTTTATCCTGCTACATTAAAAAAAGTGCAAATGACAAAGCTATACTTTAGGTTACTGTAGGTTAATTAGACCGGAGGTTTCATTTTGTTATCTTCAAAAAGGGCAATTCCCTTATAAGTCAGGCAGTTGCAACCAAGCAATCTTTCTACAATTCACCGCTTTGCCTGGAAATAACTGCGTCCGGTATTTGGCTGACTTGTACTGGATGTAATGGAAGATGTAGTCAACCTATAGTAAAAACAAGGTACAGAGTCGTCCAGACTCCAAATTCTGTAGATGTATCCAGTTTTCATAAAGCAGTATTTTATATTAAAAGGAAAACTTTGCAAATTTTTTCATAGAACCGTCTTACAGACATGTACGTTTTGTGTGGTTAAGTTTTTCCTTGTACAGCACCATTTTACGAGCACAGCTTAATAGTTTATAATGTGCTCGATCCAAGGTCTTCCGCGCTGAATCACTGTGGTTACTAGCGCACTGAAGTTTGCAATGATCCTGTCCAACATCTCAAGGGGAATGCTGATCTCTGTTCGAATGTTATTCTTGAGCGCACCAATAATTCGGGGATTGTTAACAACAGACCCCCCTGTCTTTTAGGTATCCCACAAAAAGAATCCATTTGGTTAGGTCTGGAGAATGTGCAAGCCAATGGTGGCCCGTACGGCGGGAGATGAACCTGTTCAGTGAAGCAGCGATGGAGACACTGGAATGAAGCGTTGGAGCAATGCGGTGTTGTTCCATCCTGCTGATAAATCACGGCATCCATGTCCATTCCTCGCTTCTGCCTCAGTGCTGAGATGGATTTTCTTTTCATTAGGTCAATGTATCGCTCTGCGTTCATTTAGTTACCGAATGCATACCTGAATTTGTCCAGAAGGTGCTTCACTGTGAATCTGGTTGGAACGCGTCTGCCTGGAAAGACCCTCCGAAAAATCCTTTGAGTTTGGACAACTGACTTCGTCATGAAATAGGCCTCTGCAATCTTGATCCTCTCCTGCACGGAATATCTTGCTGCTTGATCCACTGAAGCTGTGAAATAAAACTTTGGAGCTCTACGTATGATTTACCTGCAAAACAGAAGCCTGGGTGGATTTGAAGTAAAATGATAGCGGTAATAAAATGGATACATATTTTTGGACCACCCTCAACAGGACTCTTCTAGGCCTGACGTAATTGATGCATGATGCTGTTTCAAAGCTATGTTTTTGGATTGGTTGTGCAATTTGAAATTTGTTGGCACTCTCATTTACAATTCTAGAGCTGAGTGATAACCGTTGCATATGTATTGTTGCGCGTTGTATTGCTGGTAGTATTTTGTTACTTGAAGATTGCTTTTGTAAGCGATTCTGGACGTGACTACATAGACTCATTGCTGATACAAAATAACCTGTCCTACACCGGAGAAAAGACAAAAGTTTGATGTGATATACCAACAATTACTTGATTGGCCGTGCATCTTCAGAAACACGTAAATTAAAACTTTTCACAGATAACAAGTCGCGTTCTATTTCTTGCATTTAAAAAATGTACTCTTGTAAAAACGCCAATTCATCGTTTTTATGCAGTCAATTAAGCCATTACTTCTCAACCTTTTTCGGTTTCGTTCACCCCGCCATCGATTGCTGCATTCCCATTCAACTCATTGTTAATATGTAGTCGATCGATGTGACAATCATAGCACATCCAAGTTTCATTGTTGGACCACGGTTTTTGCTCTACTTTATCCACAGCATGCTTTCCGCTATGCAACAAATTGGCTACGATCTTCAAATATGGTCTGATTACAGCTCAGCATCGCAAAATGTTTTTTCGGTTCCCTTTCAAAACATACCTCTTCACAAAAGACCACTCATAACAGACCAATTGAAACAGACCACGTTCATAACCAGGGCCCCGACAAGGGGGGGGGCGGAGGGACGATGCCCCGGGGCGGAACTTTTCGGGGGCGCGGCACTTTTGGTGAAAAGAAGGAATAGCTGGTTATGGAAGGTGGTGGTGGTGGTGGTGGGGGGGGCACTTTTCGACTCGCCCCGGGGCGGCACTTCCCCAAGTCGG
>Ga0210059_1000035_pt1 | contig 95043 bp, 54 predicted proteins | sample Ectturendosymbi2_FD_188042 | JGI IMG/M metagenome (GOLD analysis project Ga0210059, IMG submission 188042) | Ecteinascidia turbinata endosymbiont from Florida, USA - Sample 2 (SPAdes) (version 2) | ecosystem: Host-associated > Tunicates > Ascidians > Unclassified | place: Key West, Florida...
TGCTGCGCACCTGAGACAAAGAGGGCGGGGGGTTGTAACTGTATCGTTGATCGCTCCGGCCAGCGAAGCTCACGCGAGCGAAGAAAAACGTTGCTGTCAGATCAAAGCGAAGTACGAACCAAACAAGTGGCTTAAAAACTCGCCGCTGCACAAAGCACAGTTTGAAAGCATGCTGCTTAGTACGGAAAATCGAGAGAAAAAAAGGGGGTAATAATAAATACAATGCGGACGCGGTCATAGACCTGACATATGGAGGCGGACAGCGGAGCGGCAACGGCCGGGCTGGCTGTAGTGTTTAACACAGTAAGCGCGCGGTGAAGGCTGCTATGGCTTATCCCGGCGTGTCACCAAGACGCCGAAAACGCACGCGGGCGCGTTAAAGCGGGCAGGTTTTTTTGGGCGCGCGACGCACAAACACTGATTCGCGCCTGTACAGAAGAAAAAGCGAAGGTGTACAGTATTGTTCGTGAATCGCGAAAGCGGACCCGTAGAAAATATAGAGAAAAACAAGCAAGCGTAAAAACACGTCGTCACGCCAGGTCAACGATGGCTGAGCGAGAAGCGCCGGTGACGCGACTGGCCGCAAGTGACACCCACGAATAAATTATTGTAAAACGCCGTAGTGAAGAACAGATTCAAGCGGGACATTGATAAGAACGTTCACGGAACGCAGGCTTAGAGCGTCTTAATAGAAAACTTCCAGCACAGGATTGGAAACGAAAATATATATATGACAAACCTGAAAGGGTGGATCGGCTGCCACCATGGCTGCACGCAAGCTAAGCTAAGAACGTATGCCTTCAATTCACTTGCACAGTTTTATAAGAAGTCGAGAGTTGCTCGTCCGTCTTCCCGAGTGACGGGCAAGCGACACGCGTACGAGCAGACATGTGTGCCGCTTGAAACAAAAAAGAAATAACTTTTTCCAAACAACTACTCATCGTCGGCCTCCGCACTTCCAGACGCGGTAAGACAGAAAAAAATCCCACTAAATACACGGTGAAGAAACTGCGCGCGTTTTTAAAACAAACCTTCGTCGTAAAACCCAGAAAAAATTATATAAAAGACACAAACAAATCATGAAGTTACAGGATAAAATCAGTCACAACAACAACCATCGCCACTGTTGTTGCCTTCGACGGCACCAAAACTTGGCTGCAATTTCACAGAAGCCATTCTGCCCACTTGAAAGACAATCAAGCACCAGCGTCACTTTGGCACCGAACCACTACAGTCTGGTCAGCAAAGACCAGCAGTGCACCACAGGCGATCACCACGCGCGCGATTTACGACAGACTGACGCCGGTCGGCAGTCCGGCGAGGGTCTTCGGCACCACGGTCTGTTGTTCGCGACTCGCCGACAAATTAAGCGACTCGGACAGGTCGATGGGGGCGCTGACCGGCGGGATGGACAGGATCGCCGACGAAGTCACGTGAGGGGCGACGACGGCGCTGGCGCTGAACGCGGGTGACGTGATCGTGACCGGCGCAGGGTCTGCGGGCACAGGACTGCACGGCGCCGGCATCTTCGCGAACGCTTCCGCGTTCAGCTGCGGGAAAGCTGCAGCGCTCACAACGCTGTATGGTGAGCTGCTGACTGGTGGGAGCGGAGCAGGAGGCTGGTAGAGGGTGAACTTCAGTTCTTGTCTGGAACGCGAATGCATGAGTCGCGTTTAACGCCACGCCAAATACAGCAATAAGTGGCAAGAATATTTATATATTACGTTCGCTGGTAAGCTCACAAGAACGTTTGGTCGACGTTCATCAGATCTAGCATTCAACAAGGTTCCTACGCAATTTTGATTATACATTTCCAGACTTCACTGTTCTGAATGATATACCCAAGTCGAATGCAGGCAGATAATATTTAACACAATTAAAGTAAACTTATCAACCATATCACAAATATCAGTTTAGAAAAATATTTCCATTTTCCATACTAGCACACCAAAAAATTTATTTCCAAACTTTTCTAAAAATTGGCCAAACTTTCTTTCATACTTTCAAAGACTCCGTAGGAACCCTGATTGAGTAATCGCTACACACTCTTGCAACATCATTCGATCTCACACACCAGAAGAGCTGCAGAAGTGCAATTATTTATTTTAAACTCACCCTCCTTTGCCGCAAACTTGCGCCAGCATCGAGCTCCTCTTGTGTTTGTTGTAATGCTGTTCTATGCCGGACAGACCGACCACCGAGTACGTGCATCCGGGTTGAAGACAGTGGAAGTGCGACGTGTTGCGCGTTCTGTGATAAAATAAACAAACAAACAATAAAACTTTTTCTGTAGAGTTGGACAGTGATACGTGTTCGGGACGAACAAACACAGCATCACAACCAGACATCAAAGTAAAACCTAAGGACTGCTGTGACGCGTACACAGGGTGAAGGATCGGTAGGTGGCAACTAATTTATCGGTTCAACGATACGCGGCCCGGATAACACACAATGTTGTGTAAAACACGAACTTACGCTACAGCGGGGATTAATGCAAAGGCCATTCACACCTTGCCATAGGAGCAATGACTGTTGTTGAGATGCAGCTACAAGAGTTTTTTTGTTACTGCGGCTCCTGTCTGAGCGACCGAGTGCTTGCAGATGCCACTCATACCTGTACTTGCAGGTTGCTCTCATGCAATCCTCTTTCCCGCGGAATCTTTCGAATCCCGACTGTTCGAGAGTGTCTGCTTTCACGTGCTGGCGCCGGTGCGTGCCAACTTTCGCACTGTCAGTGCATCTGGAAATGAAAAATAGCGTTTTTCAGAACTAGGGTCATTAAGCGAGTTCAGAACCAAAGAAACTCAGCCGGGTTTTGTCAAAGCAGGCAAACTAAACAAAATCAACAAAAATGGTTGATGCCAAACAAGTGACGAAATTGATTGCCAATCAGACCTACATGCCACACTATTACTACGTTTACATGTCAAGCGACGGTCCGCAAAAACGACACAGCCTGTTCTGACGTCATTATACCGTTCGGTTTACATGTCTGAAAGTCATTCACGTGTGGCAGACGCGTCAGTTAACATCCACTGTGCAGCCTAGTGAACAAAGGGTTGCATGGAGTTGGAAAGCATGTACACTGATGAACAGATTTCACGAATTTGGCAATTGCTGTTCATGCCTCTCATGAAGTTGGTGCTGTGAATTATGGATCATGCTGCACACTGTAAAATCCATCCATAGCAGACGTGCACTGACGTTTACAGCATGCGTTGATGTCACATGTGCAAAGTTACAGTCATACAAATTTCACGCAGGTTTCCTAAGCACAATGCTGAAAAACATATTGGAGATTACCGCTTAATATTGCATGTGTCTGCAAGTGCCTAGGTAGAACTTCTGGTGACACATCAGTCAAAATCTTTAATTTACACTGATGCTTAAACATATAGCCTACTAATGTCACATGATGAATACAAAACATTTACTATTTGTTATATTAATATATCCTATGACATTTTTTCAAGGAGCTAGTGAAATAATTATATAGGCCATCTTTTACTACTACTACCAGTGATGCAAGAAAGTTTACCTATTGTTGCAAACCTGATTTATGAAGATTAGTGCAATACACAAGGGTTCTTACTTTCAAAACAACTATTCCTAACACTACCAAGCCACTCCCAGTTGATCAGTAGCCTATTCAAAACATATATATGTATTGGAGCCATATACTGTGTACAGCTTTCAGCCTTAATTATGAATAAGCATCTCAGTAATGTTTCATTTGTGGACATTAAGGGTTATCTAAAGCTGGCAGATAGCCTACATTTCAAAAAGTTTATTTCAGTTACTGTAGTATCCTCTACTTCCATCACCACTGATGCCAGACAATCATTGCACTCAATTTTCTTTAAAGACATGCAAAATGCATAAACAAACGGTTTTCAGCAGGGGTGATTTTTGAACATTTGGTCAAGATTCTTGCCTTCAAAATAAGAAATCCTTACCCTGCCAACCCAAAGCCTAACTATTGCAAAACTACCCATCCTCGCCGACGTGCCTTGTCGACTGCATAGTGATTATGTTGGTATCACACTTCTAAAACTGAACTAAACACACTCACAGTTAGAATAACGTCATATCTTATCTGGAGACAGGCACTGAATGCTAGCCGTGCTAGGTGCTAGCCTAGTACCGCGCGAACGAGACCAGTGCGCTGACAGCAAATCACGTTCAGAACCGGACCACTCGTTATCCATATATGGTAACAAGACAACGCAAAACTGACCATGTAAACGCAGTATTTGAAGACTTCTAGGCATTGAAGCATTGCAATTTTTTTTAGTTAGGTGCGAAAATCGACAATGTCATAATAATAAACACAATCGAGCATTTACTACAAACATCGCGAAAGCACGGCACACTCACTTGAAGGAGCAACGCAGGCAATGAAAGTGTGTGCTCGTGCCGGTGTAAGGGCAGCCCTCGACATCGCACTGCTGTGTGGTTTTGAAGCGCTTGAAATCGTCGCGCACGAGCCCCGCCACTCTCTCGTGGTGCTGCTGGTGCTTGAACATGTGGGTGCGGCCAGTGAAGCGATAGTTGCAACCCTCCCTTGTACAGTGGTAGTGAGAAACCTGAACGAGAAACGTTCGTCGTTGGAAATGCGGAGTATCTGGGAGGCGAGAGTTCGGGGGTCAGGTTGAAGAAAGTGAAAGCCGGGAGGTACGGGCAGCGCACTTCTTACAAATGCGCAAGGACACACTCGGGGATATGTCAGCGACTTTTCAAAACGGCATCCAGCAATTAAGACTTCGCGATCTGAACGAGTTTTGCATGTTGCTGACGTCATCAAGCACCCGGTCCTTGCGTTTCATGCTTGTTTCTGATGACGCACAGCAGCCCGCGTCACGTCACCATGAGGTCAGCACCGCTGGACGAAACCAAAAATGGCGTCACTTCGCAACCGGACGGCGATGTATTTGTCGGGCAGGTCGATTTTCGATAAAAGAAAAAATGACAAAGCAATCTGGCAAAACATGCAGACAAGTCAAATAAAGTTTCTGACAGGAACTCGAGGTACCTTGAATGCGAACGTGCACTGTGGGTCGCCGCACCCGTCCGACGACTCGAAGCGCTTGAAGCCGTCGATCACGTCATTGTTGATTCGAAACTTGTTGAACAGGGGAGTTGGACCGTCGAGAGCGATCGGCTTGGCGATCATGTTGCTGCTGGAACAACGTTAAGAGATTACAGACGAAGTCAAGAATGATCGGCATCGCAACTCCGTGTGTGCTTTGGCGAAATCAAAACTATCCGGCGGCAAACGACCTACCCGCTCGTCGCAACATTTTGCTCCGGACAAGACGGAAGTGGGAACGAGTGGATCTCTTTGTCGTGGCTTACTTCCGGGGATTCCCCTCGCCCAGAATGGAGTGGCTGAAACTGTTCCAGTTCTGCGTTGCAAAAAGTAACGTACTTTGCACTGCACGGTTTTAAGCGAATCGCAATAATTAGGAAGATCACAAACGACTGTCAGCAAGTGGAACGGGTTCAGACACACAAACTCACTCTGACTCAAGCTGCTGCTGCTGCTACTGTTCGAGTCGTGCTGGTCTGCGAATTGGTTGGCGCGCAAGTCAAGAACTCCTTCGTCTGAAGAGTGACCTTTTCGAAAACAAAAGGTCGCATCGTGAGCATTCGTTCTGTCGTATCGGAAACAACTATTGTGCAGTTAACAGCTGCTTTTTAAGACCTTTCTCACCATGCATATCATTCTGATTGGTGGAAGCAATCCCTGAGGTTGGACTCGTTCGAGTGGAATCTATGTCGCCATTAGAGGGCACCAAAGAATTTTTTGAACCGCCTATAACAAAAAAAGGACTGTTCGTGACCAAAACACTCAACGGGTAAGCACTTTCCACATTGTATCTTGTTACGCATTTGTAAACAAAACGCCACATCGGAGAAAAGCCAGAGCAAGCGCGTACTTGACAACTGCAAAACTAGGTCCGTGTGCAAATTCAGTACCAGCAGCTTTTGAAATATTTATTAAAACAGAAAAAATGACTTGGAAACCAAATCGATTGCACCCAACGTTAGATGAAACACATCAGCGGTGATTTCGACATTGATTCGCAGGGTTATGAGTTAAAAGAAATTCCGGTTGTGTTGAGAAGTCTTCAACGAAACAACTCAACCCCAGCGAAATGAACGCTGACCTATTTGATGACTATTGTTTTAAGTCTTGGAAAACAGAATCTGCTGAAAGAAATAAAATCCAACACATGGCATAATGACAGCTCCTTCGCAAGTTTGGTGCTAATCTCTAGGCTGGCATATAATATGTCTGACAACGCATATCCTATACACGTACAAGGACATGCGCGGGATATCATCAGCACGTTTATCACACCACAGTGCGACCTGCTGTCCACAACTCACCCTGGAAGATTATTGAGAATTAGTTACGAAATTCTCAATGCAAATCCGTATTTTTGTGCACGAAAGATTTATCTTCGTATCTGGCGCAGCGTTGAGTTTTAACGCCAATCTGCACTTGAGGACGAGCCAGGAGTTGCCAACTGCGTAATACTTTGTTTGTTTTGTTGCGTCGGGGAATTCTGCGCCGTGCACGGCTCCGCACGGCAGCTCCTGGACGCAATAAAACAAACAAAGAATTGCGCAGCTGGCAACTCCTGGCTCGTCCTCAGTGTGGATTGGCCTTTACGTAAGGGCGACGGGACATCAGCGTGATCAATCTCATTCTTGGTCACGCCAGCAAAGTAGAATTGAACCGTCTCCACAACACATGAACCTTACCCACAACAAAAAGGGCATGGCGTACATTTTAAGCGGGGACCGTTATCTTCAGGAGTAACCTGAGCATGGCGCAAGCCTCACACCGAAACAGTAAAAAAAGGGGGGGTCCCGTAGTGACGTTTACCTTTAGCGAGTTGTTCCAGCCAAGCTAGTTGCGGTCGACTTAGTTCATGAAACGAGTTCGGATTCGCATTCGCCCTGTACAAAGGCATGCTGCTGCTGCTGTCGTCGGCAGCGACCCCTGGCCGCTGCTCCAACTCGTCAGCCTCGTCCACAATCAGCGGTAGAGAGTCGTCGCCCGAATCGACGTTGCTGTGATCGACGTCACCTTGCTCCATGGGAATGTCTGCCAATGAAGCAAGCTCTGTTAAACGTGCTGTTCGTTGTGATGAAAAGACAACTGCTTGCTTGAAGTAACTACTACGGTTTAACAAGCAAACCGCAAATTTTCTGAAAATACGAGGCCCGCAACCACAAGCCATTATACAACAGAACCTTTTCTAACGCCACCAGTGCGCGATACCAGGGAAAAAGTAGGAATTTTCTGAGGATGTACGCCATACGCAGTGCCTTAGCCATCCGTTTTAAAATATATTGCTTCCTGGTGCTGATGGTACAAGTAACTGGAAAACTGGCAGGTTATGTGATGAAGACTTGCAAAACGCACTCACCTATCCCATTGTAGCTCCGCCCAAGCATTTTGCGCAGGTGTTTGCGCACATGAGTCGACATCTGGTGTTTATACTGAAACGCGAACGAGCAGCCCACTCTGATGCAGTGGTAGTGGCTGAACAGGCCGTTGTACTTGCAGTCTACAAATATGCCAAGGCTTGACGTACAAAACCACCACAACTCACCACACGTTAACAGAAAAGAGAAGTTTTCGTCACACCTCCTTTGCTGTAACCATTATATTTTAAATCAGACTACTGTGCAAAATCTTCAGAACCGTTTGTAGGAAATAACTGAAATAGCGAACAATGAAAGATTTGCAATGAGCCGAGCAGACTGACCATATTTTCCGCACTGCTCCTTCTTGGTGAAGTACTTGAAACCGCTCGCCTCCCGGCGGGCGATCTTTTCGTGCTTCTTCATGTGCCAGGGTAGCTTCGACGTTCCGATGGTGACGAACTGACAACCCGGTTTCAGACAATGGTAATGGCCGCGCAGACGAAACTCGCAATTCTGCAAAAGAAAGCAGAAACTCTTATACTTTTTTCCCGACTATTAGTGTTCTCAATTTCAGGAAAAGACACAACCAGGTTTACGTGAAGCACTCATTACGTTTACTCAAAAAGAGCGATTGCGCGCACGAGCATCACAAGGATCGCTTTCGGTACGTGGTTAATGGGTAATTTAAAACTTTTTAAAGGCGGACGACAGCCAGTTACCCATAATGGCAAGATTAAAGTTAATGCGCGAGTCACAGCAGGCACGGCGCACTCACCGGGTTCGGGCACATTTTTTTCACCGTGTAGCTTTGAAAACACTCCTTCGCGGCCCGGGCATAGGCCTCCAAGCTGTCGTGCGCTTGCCTGCAACAAAACAAATTAAGCGTGGTTAAGGAGACGGCGCGTGTTTGCTCAGCGGCCAAACTGCAATCAATAAACAAGTTTCGCGAAAACACGCGCTGATCATCATCAGATGCTGTCCGCTTTTTTAAAGGGAAGCTCGGCGTGAATTGCGCCTCCAGCGGTCAGTTTTGCAGTCGCCTCGGACACGACGCGCGGTGCTGGCGGACAGCTTTTCGCGGTCAAGCAGCTGTTTCTCTACGTCAGCGGAGCACATTTCAGCCTTCAGCGAGCCGCAATCCGGCTGCATCGACATCCAAGTCGCGATAGAAAGGTCCTACTGTTACGCGCTTTCCGAAAAGGTACCACGAGCCTCGCGCCAAGAGCGAAAGACATGTCAGGCAAAGGCCGGTGCCACTTATCATCAAAACGGACAGGTCGACACTCTGCATGAAGCCTACCTGTGCGACTGAGCCTTCGCAAGGGACTTGCACACGTACCGACATCTGTTCAGCGTGCAATGCCAGTGGTTCTGCATCACGTACTTGCAATCGCGTCTCATGCACGACATTCTGCGAAAACAAATGGCGTTGCAGCAATTTAAGCGAATCACTCGCTCGCAGCCATGCTGATGCAATCTCGAATCTGCTGCAATTCGCCGCGCGCATCAGAATTCCGGGGCCTTGAACCCCATCAGCGTCTGTCGCCAAATCCGCCCGCTAGCTCTGATTCAGCTTCTACACCGCGCAACTAAATAAAATACTTTGTTTCAACCGCAACACACCCTGGTCTGATGTGTAGAAATCCGTCGGTCGAGGAGTTCCCTGTGGCGAATTTCTTCGGTGCAGTCAGAGAGACCGGAGTCGACGACATCTGTGGAACGTCGCGCGCCATGGCCGAGCTCTGCAGCAATGGGAAAGCCCCTGAACCGTGAACGAAAGACGACGCGGCCAGTTTGTTTTCGGCGATCAAACGAGACAAGTAGTTGTACACGGGGTTGCTAGTGGTGACCGGGTAGCTCCCCCCACTCTCGCTTGCCGCGACTCGCGATTGCAAGTCGGCCGCGTTCTCTTGACGGCGATCTTCGTCGCGCGAAACATCGAACTGGGCGCGACGCAGAACGATGTTCCCCGGGCCGGACTCCTGGCCGGAGACCGGATTTTTCGACAGCAGGTAGTCCGCTTTCCGGTTGAGAGCGATGTAGCCCGGCGGCGGTGACGTAGCTTCCGGCGCAGCGCTGGGTCGCGAGTTGGATGGCTTCGACTGGAACAGCGGCGCGAAGTGATTCGACACGGTTTGCTCCACGCCGAGCCTGTCCAGCCTCTCGTGAAACCTTAACACCAAATACGCCGACTGTAAATACTTGATCAGCAAAAGAAAGTGGAGAAGCCTGCCGTCGCAGCGCCTACCTCGTGTGGTTCAGGACAAGCTGCTTTTCGTTGAAAGCAGCGCAGCAGTCTTCGACAACGCAGTGGAAGTGCGGGCAAGACACGAACATGCAGTTTTTTGTGCACTCGTCTGGGCCCAGGCTGCGAACAGACGACGCGAAAAGTGAGATGGCGTTATTCGAACGCAGCAAAAGCTCAAGACCTTCGCAATACGAGCGGAACTTACCCTCGAAAATACTTCAGGACAGCTTTCGATGTGACATCGCCGGCATCATTATTCTGAAAAAGAAACGCATAGTGTAAAGGAGAAAACGTATTAGCGTCTACAAGCTGGTGGGGTGCTGGGTCTTTTTCTCAATAATGATCTTCACATCGTAGAACGTCAGCAAAGTGACGGCAAACTCTGTTACTTCGTCACGTCATAAGTAGGGCAACCATAAGTCAATAGAATCAAAAATTTTTTCAAAGCTCATGAAACGTCCATACACCAAATTTCACGCTCATACCACGAGGGAATCCCCAGTTATTAGGTCAAAAAAAGTCAAAATTCATCATTAGGTCAAAATTTGTCGTTGGGTCAAACTTTTCTTGCAGCATAGTTTTTTCTCTTTATTCAAACTACAACAGATATTGATATGCTTTTGCAAGTTTTGTTGCAATTCTGTAATAATAGCGGATTTGTTGCGACTTCTGACGTAATAATGTTGTTTTTTTCACTACTGGACGATTGAATATTATGTAGGATAGGCGTGGTAAGGCAAGAATCGTGGTCTTACAATACTTGGTTTGGTAGATGCTCAACTTTACGAGGTTCTGAGGTTTGATTCCACTGTAGTCATTGATGTACTTATCAATATATCATCCCTCAAAGTAAAACAACCAATTTTTTTAATTTCGAAGCACAGAGTTCATGAATATGCTTCTGGGTTAAACTCAACACCTGAGGCTGAAATATGTTGCAGTGTTACAAACGCAGAAAATTCATAGGTCAATTATAAAGTCAAAATTTTAACTTTTTAGGTCAAAAAATCGGTCGCCCTAGTCATAAGCAATCCCCTGGATCCCCGAAGTCATTAGTTTTGACCAAGTGACGTAATTCAACGAGTACAGTAATACATAGGAAAGAAAGACATCGCAACCCACTTGTTCGGGAACAGCTTTTTGGTCGCTTAAAGAACTGGACGAGTCGCTTTTGGAAGAAAGATTGAGGGCTTGATCCTTGACTGGAACAGCTGACAAAACAAATACCACCAATCAACAGAGAGTCTGGTTTGCACCTCACACAGCAGGCGATATCTTTATCTTTACTCAGTTGGCTGACAAGTCGACACTTTCTGTTCTGCATTTCATAGATCGCATAGAAAGTAAGAGCGTTGAAATAAGCTAATAAAAAATTTGTAAGAAACAATCGCCGATTGCTCATACTCGGCACCTTTGTCTCGATCCCCTGCAAATGTCAACACAAACAGTTTTGCAGCGGTTGTTGCCATCTCAAAAGAATGACGACTAACTCTTTAATTTAGTAACGATTTCTGACAACACGTGACTAGTTTGGTCGGGAAAGCAGGAAATTCACCTGTGGATCAGGGAGCAAAGCACGCGTTTGCTATCAATGGGTTTCTCACGAACGAAGACAAGCTAAGCAAAATTACTGACTACAAACACACGACTTTCTTTGTACGACACGTCGGAGGAGAAAAGCGTTACAACCAGTCTGTGCGCGAGTGCAAGCCAGCACTTACCTTGATCGCAACGGCTTTGTGCGATGATAGATGGGTCTGAAAAAAAAAGCATCCCGGTGAGACTGTGTGGCAGCGCGTGCCTCACATAACATCTCAGTGAACAACCAGTCCAGACGTGAAAGCAAGAGAATCCATAAGATTTTGAGAAGTGCAGCCCGCAAGCACAGGCGAAAACATGAGACAACTCAGAGACTCTAACTGGCAGAAAATCAGTTAGTTTTTCAGCAAGCTGGATTTGCTGATCACTTCTTTGACGCAGCAAGGTCGCAAATATATGAGGCGCGGAGCGGTTCCCAGAAACACCCTGACCCGAAAAGATACGTTGTGATATCGTGAAGCTTATCGGAACCGTATCGCAGGAAAGTTCTCGAAGAAAACCTTTGTCAAATGAAGTTTTTCCCGCCCACGCGTGTTGCTCTTCAGCAAATGCATGAATCTACACAGAACGCGTTACTTGCGCAAAAAAAACGTCCAAGCAAATCACGCGCGCGTTGTCGGAAGGTGCGTAAATGACAAGACGAGGCTAATTACTTTGATCACGAATGTCCCGTTCAATTTCCGGCGACTGTCGATTCACAGATCTGTTCCACAGAATACGTTGTTCGTTCTGACATGGAACTGGATCGTGCACGAAGGCGCCATCTTCAGCTGGGTCAACAGGCGACTGGAAATACAGTAGAATTCGCCTATAACGATTTCGGCTATATCGTCACTTCGCCTGTAGCAGTGGTGCTTGACCTTTTTCACATATGTTACCTTTTTTTCAAACAAGATGATTACCAGATTTACTCCCAATACACTCAATGGTGCTTATTTATTAAAAACACGAAATTAACAACTTCTTACAGTTTAGGATTATTTATAAAAATTTACATTGGCTGCAATCTATGGTTCAGTATATTTTCCACCTTAGAAGATGAAATTTACCCCCAGGGGTAAATTTACGCCAGGTTAAGAACCACTGGTCTGTAGCGACGACGCTTTTTGTCGGTCCCCGCAGAATATTATGCTCGTTTATAACGACAGTTGCAAGTTTTCTTTACAGTTTGAAGTGTAACCTCGGCCATGTGGAGTCACCACACAAAACTTTTATGACCGATAGGAACGCATTTAAGTTACTCCGACAATCGTTGAGCCATGACAGGTGTAGCGTAATAATGGCACCAAGGATTGCGCCATCAGTAGCAATGGAGGCAAACCGTTACGTAAGTTTTACTGTACAGTATTAGGGATTGTTGCGACTGTAGTCAGTTTGATCGATAGTCTTGATGGAGCAGTGGCCAAATTGTCGAACAAAGGAAGCAGTATCCCATTATAGAAAAAGTATGATATCGTTGTGTCGTTCAATAGTGAGAATGGTACGAAAGTGGCAAAACGTGCAAAAGATATTCATATTCCAACAATGAAAACCCTGTTTAGCAAAACAAAGACAAAATAATTTGACGTTTTCCTTATGAGAATATACACGTTGACACAATACAATAAGCGGCAATCCTAACCAAAGAACACTTTTAAGCCTTGCCAGGCTCTGGCATTGAACTAAAAAGCCATTTCGCAAATCATTTATCGTAGTTCGGCTGCAACGACGCTTTTTCTCCGGTCCCATGAAGTGACGTGATGGGGAAATTCTACTGTAGAAGATTCGCGACAGCCATCACTAACCCTGCTCGTCTGCTGTTGCAGCAAACTTTTCCTTGAAACGCGGAAGAAATCGGCTACGAAAAAAATCACTGCTGTCAAGCGAAGCTGAGGAACACCACGCAATGTTGGAATGAAACGTACAAGGAAATGTCGGCGTGGGCGGCGCAAGAGGGCAACGCTGCTGAAGAGTTCAGTTTGAAAAACTTGTTCCATTTTCAGCAAAAAACAACGAAATATTGACGCAAAGCTATTCTGTTGACGCAACGAGACACGAGAATCATAATTACCGTGTTTCTGCTTCGTTCGTTGTAGGCAGGCGGCGGGGGAGGAAGACTGAGCATGAGGGGTAGATTCGCAGTGGTAGAAGTAGCAACGTCGTTACTATGGTAGCAAAAAAACACAGTTCGTCATTCAGGGTCTGCCTAATCCAAAACTCTGGTCACCACGCGCGAGGTGGGGGCGAATTCACAGCTACGAAGCGGCGCATTTTAAAAGCTTACAGGTTGCAATAATTCTTTTTCAAATTGCGAATTAAGCGATTACTTAAACTCGTTTCAACTGGTTCCAAACGATATATCTACGTGTCGAGAGACTCGATGCAGCAAGACAAGCTCGGGCCTAGAATACAGTTACGAACGAACTATCGACTCACCGTGCCACGCCGTAAACGTTTTCAGTTTTGATCTGCCCCATGGAAGAAAACTGTGACGCTAATTCTGACTTGCAGGTCTCCGTCTTCGGCGAGAAAGGTGAAGCGGTTTGAGGTAGAGTGGCTGAAAGTTGTGTATAGTACGAATGTAAAGTTTGCTTTAACAGAAACTAAAAACCTTGTTTCGCTGAAAAAAAACGTACTTGTTGCCGCCACAGAAGGTATCTGACCAAAAACTTTCCTTGCTGCTTCCTGGAGTACAGGACCTGATAAGTGCATATAAGACAGTTCAAAGTACGGCTAAGTTATAATCAAGAATAAAATACAAACAGCACATTTCAATATAACACTGCAAGGTCGACATGAAAAATCCCATGAAGGAAATAACGCATCTGGGGGTTCCTAATAACGCTACAAAAGTGTCTGTATCCCTATGATTCAGCCTCCAACGCCGTTGTGAAACGTTCTATTTTATCTGTTTTTATCAACCTGCGTTGTGCAGAGTGTGTGCTTGCACTATAGACTTCGTGTCTGCTTCCAAATTAAATTCATTCATTCATTCTAAGCATTTTTCATTCGGCCACAGATGACGACTTGAAACCAGAAAAGCAATTCAAGTCGAAATTTCGTGCCCGGCCTGCAACTTCCGTTTACACACGCGTTGTGTCTAAATGGCATGCTATGCGGTAAAAACATAACACAAATGAAAAGCAATCATATATAAATCCGAAGCTCAGGCCTTACGGTTCAAAATCCTTGAAGCCACGTAAGGAGAAAGAAAGGATAGAGAAGACGGCAGTAAAACAGGATTGGAGCGGTGCCCCTGAAGATTGAAGAAAGGGGGCGCAGGTGGACGAACGAAAGAAGGTAAAACGGCAGGAGGCGGGGGCAACGCTTGCGAAGACGAGAGAGCGGCCATCGGGCGCGGAAGCAAAGTTTGCGGAGCAGACGCCGCTGCCAAAGAAACGGAAGAAGCTGAGAAATGGAAAACAGTGAAGAAGGTGACAGAAAACACTGCAACGGTTTGATTGATGGATTGAAGTCAGTGACACCGCATCTCGAAGCAAAACATTGTAAACACAACAGCGACCGCAACAGGTTGTCGACGTGCCGGGTCCGCGTGATGTCTTAACAACAGACGCTGCATCTTACACTTGACAACGCGTCAATTAACACCATACATCTCATCGTTTGGGGCTTCGTCACTGCGATTACGTCATCGCATTATCACAAGGAACTGCATCGACTCAAACGGTTGCTCTCGCAGAGAGCAGTGTTGCTTGAATTTGGTTGAATCGCCTTTGTGCGTTTGTTGAGCAGTCAGTGCACAGCGGTCAGATAAGGCATTCGACCACGTCCTGTCAGGCCCGTAACCAGCTTGGGACACCAGACGGGGTGAAGAGCTTTCTGAGGGGGGCCCAAATTTTAAAAACTATGTCCAATAGTTTCAAACAATGTCCAACACATTTTTCGGGGGGGAGGTCGAAAAATTTTGCAGGGGTGCAAAGCCCTCACTGCGCCCCCTATTTACGGGCCTGCGTCCTGTTGTACAGAGGACGTTTGCGGAACCGTACCTGTTAACGAGCAGCAACAACAGGCAACAGCACTTGTCAGCAACAACAGCAGCAAACCGCGCCGTTCAAGTACACAGTGACATTGACCGAGAACGACCGACTTACTCATGGCGATGGCGTCAGCGCTGGATCCCATCAGGTCTTGTCGGTCGTGCTTGCGCTTGTGCGACACCATCTGGCCGGTTGAGGTGAACGCGAAGCCGCAGTTTTTGCGCAAACAGTGGAAGTGATTGGCGGTGCGGTTCCATGCGCATGACAGGAACCTGAAACATCAGACGTGTTTAACGTCACACAAGCTTCGACGGAATGCGTCGCAATAGGGTTGCGTGAACTTCGGTCGGAGTTTCAAATCCCCGGCAAACTTTAACAACATGGCGTTGCTTTCGAATTCCAGCGCACATCGTGACGTGACCACAACTGCAACGCCATTCTGAAAAACACGACTTCCCGCCAAAAATCAATTCAAGATGAAAAAAAAACAAACCACTTACTGGCACGATTCGTTTTTGTAGAACTTCTTGAAACCTTGCCGAGTGTAGGCATCGTCTCTCGTGTGGTAAGCCTTGTGTTTCTCGATGTCGCATTTGTTTTTAAACGTGAAGTTGCACCCGGGACGCCTGGAACATGAACGAGTCGAGTTCGCGCAGCGGAAAAAATCAGCGGCAGCAAGCTTAAGAAAGAGGAAGCCGGCTCTGGTGGTGCGCGATCGACAAACGACCTGCAGCAACCTATAGACTTTTCGTCGTTTTCAGAATAAGGTGACACCCGTCATGACTTACGCTTCTAATTACTTAATTACCCTATAACGCGATAGAGTTACATTCATGAATCACCGGCCAGCCAGCGCTCGGGCGGATGTCGCGAAAGCCCGAAAACAGTCCAAGCGTCAGATGCAGGGGGGACCGAGGCGTGACTCTACTGTGCGAATTGCTGTCGAATCAGAAATGTGCGGCGCGGCTTTTCCTGAACCCCCAGCACTCGGCGTGCAACCTCACAGCGGGCTTTGGCCGCGCGCTACGTGACTCACCGCGAGGTGGACGCGAGCGCAGAAGGATTCGAGCGGAGCGCGTCGCGATGACGACCGGGCGCTTATTCACACCAAGGCGCGATGCGAGACACGGCGCACAGAGCGGTGCACTTCCGGAAACGAAAAAACAGCAGCGGCAAGAAAAGCGGCCGCGGCTTACGTGCAGTGGAAGTGAGTGGTCCGCTGGCTGAAAAACGGACAGTGCTGCATTCCGCACGTCTCCGTCGCGCGGAATCGCTCGAAGCCGTTGCTGACGAACTGCTGATTCTTCTTGTGGAAGTTCTCGTGCGTCATCACGTCCGACGTGCTGGTGTAGACCTTGGTGCAGTTGTTCTGCGGCAAGGAGGGAAAGCAACGAGTGGATCGTCTGCAGTTTGCGGTTGTTTTGGAAAATAGGCGTATTCTTGCACTGTGAACTGGACATGAGCCATACTTTTACGTTTTGAAAGCGTTCGACACGCACGCAAGGGTTAAAACGAGCACACTCACCCGCGCCACCGTCTTGGCGAGACTTATCGCAGCGAGAAAAGCGCATTCAGAAACCAAATTGCAGAGCAACTCTCAGAACACACCTTATGCGCTGGTGAGCATGACAAAACGACTGCGCCCGAAAATGCAGCAGAAACACTAATGATTGCCAGGAGCAGTTTACCTGCAAGCAATGGTAGTGGGTGCTCTTGCCATTCAGATGGCAACTACCGAATTGGCGCGAGCAATCGTCAGTGGGAGCGAAGCGCATGAAACCGTGTGCCAGCGAATTGTCCCGCTTTTTATGCATGTTGTAATGGCGAATCACGTCCGACTTGTTCGTGAATCGCTGCAAAACACCGACGTTCCATCATGAGCACTGATTCAATTACTGCAATGTCTTTTGACCGACGGTAGGCCTGTACCAAACCCTTGTGTGATTTCGTTTCTGAACGCAAAAACACGATTTAACATGGACATTTTAGTAAAATAGCACGCAGCCTTTTCCCTCTTTTGTTTATTTCCTTTGTACGAGGTGAAACGGCCACTCGCAAAATGTGTCAGACTATCTTTCAACAGAGCAGCGCGGCTGAAATGACACGCACTGATTTCAGGTTCGGCTCCGGTGCCTTATCAGATGATATCAAAAACCGTGCCGTTGCTATCCTTCGAACCGGGGAACCCGAACCTATATACGTGTGCTGCTGGAGCCTTGACAAAGCTTCAAGGACACACGGCACGCTGCAGGCTGTCTCACCTGAGTATAGCGCGACTTGAAAGGTCAGGTAAAATTCTATCAAAAAGTCTGACTTTGTTATCGGCGAAGCGCTTTTAGAGGCGGTCAATTTTCAGAAAATTTAATGAGTATATTTTTCTCAAAATTCAACACTCACACACCACTGCATTATTGCGCGGTGCTGCAACAAGATATCTAACTCGGTTACTTGAGAGCCAGAAAATTTTACGTCCAGCAAACTGTTCATTGGACGAAACTGTTGAACAAAGTATGTGTTTACTTGCACGTTGCGAGCAATAAAAGTTACCGCACGAGTCTTACTTTTCTAAAACATCCATATATGAGCCTAAGGAACTTAAAAAAATCACCTTAGCTTATGCTTTTCTCGCGAGGGGGCGTCCAGCTACTTTATTCAACAAAAGAAAAAACAAAACAAACTTTTTTTTCTTTCTTTATAGTTCGAGTTACCGTTAAGAAAACGAGCACTTCAACATGTAAAGCCTTCTATGCAACTCTCAAGGGGGGAGCAAATAAAACTGAATTGACGGCATTTCTTCTATTCTTATGTTTGCTGCTCATTACCTAGTGCATTGTGAGCACTTTAATAACTCATTGCAAATACTCAAGCAAACTAAATTTTTGCATTTAATATAAACTTGTTTCTTTGTGTGCCATCCAGGCGCAAATCAAACGTAGTAAAACGGGTATGCCACTTCAAAGAGAAGCGCATTTTTTAAGCTTGAGTGGTTTGAAAACTTCACGTTTTTCTTAACACGGCCGTGCAACGTTACACGCGACAACTGATGTTTTTTAACGTTGCGACGGGCTTTGGAAAAGACAAAAAATGAACCCAAAGCATTTGTTGGAAAGAGAAAACAACAGAATCGATTTTTTGCGAACATCCCAGTGCATGGATGGGAGGCAAATGCTTTTTCAGAACCGATTCAAAAGATACTTAGGAAACGAATCAGATGCAAAGGCAACCATCCGCGGAATATCCGAGACCTTCACTGAAAAAGAAACTTACTTGAAAGCTGCAGTCGCTGTCCGTGCAGTGGTAGTGGTCTCTGTTGATATGCGGACAACTCGATTGCATGCACGGATTTTTCGAAGTAAACCTGCGTGGTTTGACAACTTGAGCAAATTGCTTTCCAACCATCAGCAGTGGAGAGAAACGTTTAAGACAAATTCACGTGTTTTACCAACAAAGACAAACAGCCATAAGAGACGTTTACGGCTTGAATCATCATCAGCAGCAACAGTTCACTAACTTTGTAATGTATTTGTCGAAGACGTCCTCATCAAAGTTGGTGGGATCGAGAGTCCCTTTTTTGATTGACCTGAAAAACGAGCAAACGTCGAATTGAAACCTCATCTCGTGCCAGGCGAGTTTGGTCGCGGCTTATGCGGAACGCGAGTGTATCGAAAACACGCGCTGCATTAATTTTCGGCAAGGGGTTGGTCATTCTCGATAAGTGATGTTCACAGGCAGATTGACCTGAAGCGCAACCTTTGTTTCGGGATTTTCAGAAACGAACGCAAAGATTGAACTCGGCCAGAGTATGCTGAACCGAACTTACCCGACACCGCTGGAAACGGTACCCGATGTTATGGTGTCAACCGACTCCGTGTCGTCCGAGTATTGAGCGTTCCGTGGCATCGACAGGGATGAGCTCACCTGAAAAAAATTTGATCACACATGTCACAAGTGGCACAAATTTGCATAGAAAGCCGACTTGCCCAGCATTTTGCAAACAGCGTGTCCGACTTTTCTCGCTCAGTTCCCTCAGATGTGTTAAATCGGGGTTTCCCAAACTTTGTGGGCCACAGACGCACGCTTATTTGCGAATCTTGTTTTTATCGGAACCCACTCGTATGTCGCATCAACCTTTCCGCCCAACCAGTGCGGAAGGATGAAAATATGAAACGAAAAATTGATGACACTTAATAATGTTGTCTTGTGCAAAACTGATAGCATCAATTGGCCGAGTGGGGCTGCCTCATACTGCAAAATATATGAATTCTCGGAGCTATTTCTGACAACTAACTGGAAAGTCAAGAGCCCACGGTAAGTCTGGACCTGTATTTTGTCTTCATATTTGCAAGAGCTGAAAATTCTGTCTCATTCGTGTAGGTAGTGACAAAAGGCAATAAAATTATAGTTGCTTTTTAGAACTATGGACATTCGTCCTCAACACACAACCAGAAGATGAAAGAGCTGTTTGACTGAAACTGGTCATTAAACTTCGATCAGATGACAATTCAGTAAATTCTTCTTCGCGTCCTGACAGATCAGTTTTTGCAACAACAAAAGGATTTCAAATTCAGTTAAAATTCTCACATGTATCTTTCAAAAAATAGTTTTCAAAATGTCTAAAAAAGGAATTCTGAATATGGTTTAATGTCATGGAATAATCAGTTCTGCATTATTTAAGGGTTTGCTGGCAAAGCAGTCACACAGACCAGGAAACGTATTATCATTATTCTGGTTTCCCATATTTCAAGTTTCTTTATGAATGCTGTTATTTTGTTTTGACTAAGTAAAACGTCAGTATCTCTTTTGTGACAGTGTACATACAGTACAATGTATGTGTGCGACATTTTTGCCGTATTTTCACGGACTCCTGTGCAGTTGTCATTGACCCCATCGGACCCCGAACTCCAGTTCGGGAAACCCAGTCTGAAATTTCCGAGTATTTCTAGCAACGCAAACCACTGATTTCTGGGAACAATTTTCTCTGGAATATTATCACCGGAATTGCAAGAGCACTGGAACGGCAAAATCCTCTGTGATTGAAGTCGTGAATCTACTACGAATTTAGAATCATTTCTTTAAGTTAATATCTTCCCCAACAAGACCACGCATGGAAAACTCTTCTTCGTAATTTGGTTTAAAAGAATCTTTGAGCGAAAAAATGCGAAGCGCAGCGTAGCAACGGTTCAAATAACGCGTCTTGCTCCCAATCGACATTAGAAATTTTTCAAACAAGCTGTTACTTGAGAAAAAGCAGATGTTCTTTTGAAGAATTTTTGAAGCAAATCCGCTTTGGTGCTTCCGTCTTGGGTTGGTTGTTCTACAGGAAAGGAAAGCGATATCAGCATGTGATCCACTCACGCACATTGATTAACCAACATGTTCCAGGCAACGACGGGCAGGAACTTTATGAATACTGTCAAGCGCCACCTTTCTTCAACGCTTACACCACACGTACGCATTACTAATTTGAACTGCAATCTATTTGCAGAGGTAATGTGGCACAGGATCAAAATTCAAATCGTCCTGTCGATCAAAGTAAGGCGTGAACAGCGCGCGCGCGACCAACTGAACATGACAATGAATATGTGGTCGCTCGTCCTTCCAACGAAGCGCGCCATTGCTTGGGGAACTGCAATCGTGCACGTGAAAAAAAGAAACGGCCAACGCTCAAACGCACACGCTTGCGTTTCAAAACAGGAAGTTCTTTCTTGGTGAACCAGCCGGTAGCGGTGCACCAGCTTCTTGCGAGAAAAGAGCGCTTCACGAAAATTGCCTGGTTTTGGTTGAAAACTTCTGACGATGACGTCAATATCCAGACGGTCGCGACGCGCACATCAAGGTCGTGACATGTTGTGCAAACACGTTGCGAAATAGTGACTGACAGAAGATAAGCCTCTTAGATGCGCACACTCGAGATTTTTAAATCGCGCGCAAATCCGAAACTAAAACGCAGATCTGCTTCAACTCGCAATAAGGATGAACTGATTTTCCTTGGAATGCAGGATATTGAAGTAACTAACATTCAGCGCCATGGTTAATATCATGATGTAAACAACGAGACATCTGCATACCGTTGCTGTTGGATACCAGGGAAGCCATGAAAGCAGCGGCCACAGCTGGAGGTAGAGTGGGTGAAGAAAATGGTGGTGGAATTTGAGCTTGACTTGAAGATGATTCGATATTTTGCTGCAATTATAAAAAACGCTGAAAGCACACTGAAGCACGCATCTTTACATCAGTTCGTTATCACTGGAGTTGTTCTGTTGATCTGAAGGTATGCAGGCGTTTCCTTTGCAGGAAACGTTTTTTCTAGAACGATCATTTTTTCCCATTAACCTTCGTTTTTTTGCTCGGGACCAAAGGCACAAAACATGACGCCACACCTGTTCATGGTGAAGAGAGAGCGCGATGCCTGTTTCCAGTAAAGTCAATATTAGCTTTGTGACTTACACAAACGCGCGGTGTACATGCTTAAGCTAAACACACACGGAAAATAACCGACGAAGTGGGCGTAAAATTTTGCCGTTCGCTGAACTTTCCTGAAAAGGATACGTGTGCGGGGATCGCTGCTTTGCGACTGCAGCGGAAAAGCATTAAGTGGTGAACCACAACGCTACTCCGCTCAACGCGAAATAGCACTTCGCGATTGACCTGGACGAAAATTTTAGTGATACAACTGATGTTTGTTTTGAGTACGGTACAAAGTCAAAACAAAAGTCAAAATGCTTCGCGATTAAAGCTAACTGAAGAGAAGTGCGTCATGTCTACAAAACAAATTTCTCCTCGTTAAAAAATCGCCACGTCATTTCAGGTTTGGAGTAGGCCAACCCACATATTGTCGAGTTGTATGCAGCTGGTTATTTTAAATTTTCAAAAAAAGCACCACGTTGTAAGCGGTGTAGGTAAAGATCCTTCCGTGTGTAATTAAGCGAAGACCTCACCTGTTGATAGGCGGAAGCAGCCGGGTTGTCGGTCGACCATCCTTCGGCTTTCCACGAGCTGAAAACGCAGTGAGTTACATCTTAGAGCGCGTGATGTTGGCAAGAAATCCAACAAGTTGGAAAATATCGCCTTAGCTAAGAACTGCACGACCTGGCGCATTTTGGGCAAAGTGCAACAGAACTTAGCCCGTTTGGCGAAAGCACTAGATATGACAGATTGCGAGCGCCGAAGCTGCTGAAGCAGGCACACACGCACACAAGCGGTTTCGGGATCGCCACTGGCCGGTATAAAACTCGCGAGCGAGCACGACACGAAACGGATAAAACTGGCAGAAACGTGCCGCTTAATTTAAAATTGGAAAAAGGAAACAGTCAGTCACCTGGCGCTTGGAAGGTCCCCGGTCGTTTGCGACGTTTCCTTTATCGGGGAGCTCTGCAAAACACCGTCACAATTTTTAAAAATGCCGCTTGTTCGAAAATCCATCAACAGGGAAGTGGTAAGCAGAGAAAACCTGCACTCGAACAGAATTATGCAGAACTTCCAAGCACGGTATCTCACCGTAGCCTCCAGTTTTGCAGCCATCAAGCGAAAGCGCTGAAGGTCGACGAGGTCCTCGCGGGAAATACCAACTTTCTGCACCGCCTCGAGCAATGGGACTTGCTGGGCCAGGAGCTGCATGAGCTGGTCGTACCTGAGCGCACGAGGCGAGGGAATCAATGTTCGCTGCAACATAAACTAAACCAACACGAACTGTATAGAAACACAGCTAAGAAACCGCGGTCATTCCAGCGTTAAATTTTAAAACTTGACGCGGATGCCAAATTTCATTCACATACGCAGCTCCGTTTCCTTCTTCGCACTTTGACGATAAGCCAATCGATTTATCAACGCTGTGCCAAAATGAAGCGCTTTGCGGTTACAGGTACTTCAAGGGATAAGTCGCCAACAAATTCGCCTTACTTTCGTTTCTTCTCGGCCAGGCTTGCAGAACCCGCATTGACATCAAAGCCCGGGCTATTGTGACGATCGGAGTCCATTGCATTCTCATCTTCACCAGAATCAACTGCCACAGAAAGCGGTGGGTGAAGACAAGCAAATATCAACGCATTTTTTTGGCACGAGTAACGTACCACGAGCGTTGCGGTGCGAGATGGCACACCAATAAAAAAAATTAAAATAGCACTTTTAGATGTAGAATACAATTCTAACAACATGACATGTTTCAAGTCGCTCTATATACACACCGTCGGTTTTTCTCCTCTTCACAGTAAGATCCAGCCCAGCTTTGACACTGTTTTCAGTTAAACCAACGCACTGATTGAGGTTTTGTTCGGCGTCCCTTGCTCTCTTTCTGTCAAATCCTTCGATGTCTGGATTGTTAAAACAACCAATATCAAATGCAATGATTGTTTAAAGCATTCTTTTCCTGGGACCAATCTCCTTGTCACGTGGTTAAGATGAAGTTTTAAAGATAACGCGACTCTAGCAAAACAGCAAGCCGTTTGCTTGATCTGCCAAACCAAGCAGGCAGGACAAGGTACATTGACCACAAGAATAGCTGCGCTCGTCTGCAAGGGCTGATCGTTGCATATCAGCCGATTACATAAGTGCAAGGCTTTACGTACGTTTTCTGATCTGCGCGACGTCTCAAAGCGGGCAAACTTCACTTGCAACCCCAGAGAAACTAATTGCTGTCTTGCCGAATATGTGGAGAATATGACATCGCAACTTCGGGGATTTTTAGAGTGGAAACCTGATTTTGTTGAAGTATTTTTTATTCGACACTGCAAGACACAATGTTTTTATCTTTACCGTGTTGAATAGACTAAGGTCTTGCTGCAGTAGTGAACCAAACGGCTAACCGCAGCTTAGCCAGCTTGGTCTGATCGCGGCAACGACAGTCAACTTTGAGAAAAAGCTCAGATGGAAACTACAGCAACACCTGAGATTAACAGACCTCGAAGCTGTAAGTGCTTAGCAGAAATGCATGATTATTATTCATTTAATGTGCTCCTAACGTCAGATGATTGCAATGCTTTGCAACGTCAAACAACATCCACGAACACAGAGCTTATGCTAGCCTCGTTTTTTCTAATTTTTTTTGTAAAATCAAGCAAGGTCTTCCTTAATTTTGAGCCTTACACTGTCACAAAATATTAGAAATCCCCACGTAAATACAAGTGCAATCTTAGAACATGCGATTCCACGGTGGCACTGATTTTAGTATCGTTCCACACAAAACAGCACAAACACAAAACAAAAAGTTGCTGTTTTGCCAGATCCCAATTGTAGCAATTCGCAAAACAAGCCATTTAACATTTAACGGGGTGGCGTTTCAACGGGTGGTGGTGGAGCCTGTGCTGCGGGAAAATTTCTCAATAGTAGGAAGTTGATCCAAAAACCGTTGTGTGACGCAACAATACAAATCCCACACGTTTCCGACTTTGAGTAACTCAAAATATTTGTTTTGGGCAGTAACGACCCGAATGTCTATCTCTGAGGCGGTTTATTCTAGAGTTTGTAATAATAGAATAGGGCCCAATATTCTCGTGACTAAAGCTTGAATACACACAACAATGGCACACTGCGCAGGACCAAAAGTTGATCTCCTGTCACGAGACATTTTTTCTATTACAGAAACTGCTTGGGTTGCCAATACGCGACGGCTGCTCGTTGTATTCAGTCAGCTTCCGTTGGCGTTTCCCAGTATTTGTGCCAACTTCGCAATCGCAAGATGGACTTCGCCTGCGAGCCGGGTAAGCCGAGTTAAAGAGTATACGATTACAGTCACTCAAGACTGCAGCATGAAGTCAATTGAATCATCACTGCATTCTATCTATTTGAGTTTCCTTATTCGGATTCGGCCACAGACAGGATCGGAAAGGCAGGCCAGAAACGGTGACAGCCCAAAAACAGCATAACCGTACCTTCGCAGACTGCTGTCGCATCTGGCCCTTCGTCGTCGCTGACACTTTGCGGTTGTACGATATACACACCTGAAGAAAAGTAAAAAGTGTCTCAGAAACCGTTGCAGCAGTCGTCACCAAACGTGCGGTTGCGACCTATTCTGTCACCAAAAGTGTGAGCGTGTTTGCGACTACTTATTTTCAGACCAAAGTGCTTGAACTTGGAATTAAAAAATAACTGCGCAAAGCACAGGGTGACAAATCGTGCGGGACCGCAAAAGCCCGGCACAAAGCATTTTTTAGGTTAAACATGCCGAACCTTCTGGAAAGTTTTCTGATTTTTTCCACTTGGTTGGGTCTGCGCTGGTTGCTTCGTGACGCTTATCATCTGGAACAAACAAAACGATTTTTTGAAAGAAAAACAAATCAGCACATCCGTTAAAAAACTCATCTGCAAAGGTTCAGTGTTTTCTTATACCCACGGCGGTGGGGACGGTTCGATGCGCAACAAGGACATCGCGTCAGATCGGCGGTCTTTCTCAAAGTACCAACCAGGTTTGCAAAAACCAGTCCGAAACACCTTTCACTGTTGCACCAACGTTTCCGACAATTAAAAAATGGAGTCAACCGATTGGCTGGCAACAAATTTAGAAATATGAGTAAATCAAGCTCACTTTCTAGATGGTTTTCTTGGAAATCCGAGTGTTCACCCTCCGAAGCCGCATCAGAACCATCTGATAAAGCAACAGCAATATTACTGCAGGTGCTGCTCGTCTACAAGTGACATTTGCAAAGAAGTCCCCGGAACCACATTTTCGTCCTTACTTGCTCGGTGACAAAAAGTTTTAATAAAATCTGTTTCAAAATCGACAGGGTGTGCATGCGCAAATTTCAAGAGTGGTAGTTTGTTAAAAACGAACTGCACATCTGTCACAGCAGCCGTGTTTTACCTGAAAGCTTTACTCCAAGTTTACATGTGAGAGTAGCTGAATTGGAAAAGAACGCATATTCTACTGCTGCATTTGGTCACTTAGCTTCCTTTTTCTGTACTCGCTAACTGTATTTTTCTGTATTCGCAAAAATCAGGGAAGCAAAATAATGTTTCCACAACCGATTAAGCCAGAAGATGAAGCACACGAGTTCAAACTCTCCTAATTATTTCATCGTTGGACCACGCTATATTCTGGCGATTTGCATAGTCGTACCGTATGGCGAAACAGAGGCGTCGCTGTGCTGGCGTTCATCACCGACGCGATCACTGGGGATGGATTGACCTGGACCGCTGGCGCAAGTTGGGTCTAGGCGTCTAACTGGGCGGCTCTTTCTTCTCGATGACATGGTCTCTTCAGCAGTAAGCCATCAAAACTCATCTACCAGCAATTAAAGCTGAAAAACAAGCGGTATTAAATGAAGTGCAAAACACATAACACACGGTAATTATGAAGCAGGCAAGTTGGACTTTTTAACTGCATACCTAGCTCGGACGATTCGCACGACATCTTTAATCACGATATCTTTCTGATAACAACGCGCACAAGCTGGAAGTGTAGTCTGCAGGCCACTCTTACCCTAGTACCAAGAATCGATTTGTTTTTATGAACACTTTTTGATGGCAAAGTAGAAAAGGTGCTTATACTTGTGTTGGAACGAGTCCTGTCTATATGCTACGGAATGGGATCGAAATGAGAACCGATGCAGTCACGACGGTTAGAAACGCACGTGTTAACAAACTGTGATAGCCTTTGCATGCGTACGAGGCAGCATTCACACATTACTAGCAAATCCAAGTATATCAAACACACTAATACCCAACTGGTAGCAACTGCACAGGGCGGGAAGCAAGATTTGCGTGGCCAGCTCACCATCGTCCGCTTATGGTGATGGATGAATAAAATAATAAACCACGGGACCTCCGATTAAGCCATTTCGCTCAACCTCCTTCTGGCAAAGAGTACTTCTCGTTAACAAAGGTGTTCTCATAGCAGATAGCAGCCGATCGATTAAACTAGGTTGACTGAGGTTTGCAGGCACAAAGTTTTTAAGTCAACGACATACCAGTAAAAAAGCAGCACTCTTTGACACAAGCTCGCGAAAATTCGCACCCTGCCGCATTGGATCAAACGACTTTCATCTTTTCCCGTTAAAAAATGGCATTTGCGTGAAGTCAGGCATACAGTGAAGAAGTTTGCAAGTCTGAATTGGTTTATAATGCGCAAACCAACATCCGGACAATATTTCTGAACATGCTAAATATATTGTTACCGACAACACAAGCGGTTGTACGGTGCGCTGCAAGCCACACATGAAGCAATCCTCTACTAAATTCAAACTTTCTCCATCGCTATCGTTGGATATATTAATCGCGAACGCTCAAGTCGGCCTTCCACCAAGTCCCATTGGGACAATTCCAAAGCTGGAATGTACTGTCGGGAGTTGCCGAAAAACCACGTAAAACTAGTGCTGCGTGATCTTCGACTTCTGCTATTTCCGCGAATGTTGCAAAGGTTAATATGGCGGCGGTGCCGCTGAGCAGGAAAAAAATTGAACGGATAACCCACGACCAACATCCACGCCATTTAACCTCCAAGAAGGAAATTGAAGCACGTTATCGGGTTTAAATAAAATGGGAACCGGTAAACGGAACGATGGAGCAGCGTTGCAACGCCCACAAAGAATTTTCGCATAGCAGTCATGCGAAAAGACAACTACAACCACTAAGCCACTAGGCCTTGTACTGTGCTAATTGCTGATTAGGCATTACTTCTGCAAATCCATGGTACAAATTTCCAACCGCTTTTACCGCATGACGCACAAAAATTTGTTACAAATGGAAATTGCAGCTGCTTAATAACGTAAGATCTCACCGCACTGGACGACGAGCACCACGACTGCACATGACAACTGTGCTGAACTGCAAAGCTAACCCTGGTTACAGGCAATCCAGTTAATCATACAACCATAAACTGTAAAGCGCAACAACGCGCGTAATGCGAGCAGCCGTTAGCAGGTTCCTGTCGTAGATTTCGCGCACAAGATGAAGCACAATCAAGGGATAGCAAAACAATGTGATTTCGGGGAGGTGTGACATAACGCGGCCGGGAAGTGACGAGCTTTAATTTATTTGTCATCTTATTCTTTTAAGCCGTTATCAAGCCGCGCGTGAATAAAATCGTTTCCTCCTATCGCAATCGCTTCATGGCGTTTTGTTTAGACTACGTTTTTTTGAACAGCAACGTAGCAGCAGACGAACTAGGCCCGCAAAGGTAAATCTGTTCAGCCGACGGCTTGCAAGTTCGACCACACGACCCCAGCGCCTCGCACAGAACAGCCTAACTTGATTAACATCAAGGTTTCGCGGTCCATACAAACACTATTGAAAAGCTGACAAACTGTTCGTTTGCGCAAACCATGCAACTGTCGTTTCTTGTCATTAGACCTACAACGCAAATCCTCGTGTGGTGTTCGGAAAACTTCATCGCTTGAAAGACAGTGCTGGACGTGGCTGGAGCGTTGGCGTAAACCTGGTTAAACTTCCACTTCCTGACAAAAACTGACCAATGAGGCGACATAGCATCGGCGCCACAAACTTATTTCATTATTATTCCGCTGAGTTACAGACCACGGTCTGGCTGAATCCGAGCTCAACAGCTTATGGACACTGATCAGATTACGAAAAAATTCGCGCACCCTTGACGTCATCCTCATTTTCCCCATTGTTTTGCTGTTCAAGGAAGTTGGAGACGAGATTTGGCAGGATTTTCTCACAGACCAAATCACTGCTGCTGCAGCTCAATGTTCAAAACTTAACGTTCTGAATTTACGGCAAAGCAATGGGATGAATTTTTTTGATGATCTTAGGTCTCAACCGTATTTCAACCATAAAGCAACAAAGAGTATCTTCGAATGTGCAGCAAATGACAATTAGAAAATTTCATCCGAGAACCAAATACGCCACTTTCCGCAGCAAACAACGTACCCTTAAATGCTTTTCGCAGCAAAATCTTTTCTGGGTAAAGCTTATTAACTTCTCATGAGCATTTTAACAAATCCAAAGCTGTTTTTTTTTCGCTGCAGCGCATAAAACCTGCAGACTCTCAGCTGAAAATGTACCTTGAATTGCCAAATGATTTCCTAAGCGACGCGAGCATAGAAACGTCATTGGGAATGGAAAGAAAATGCACCAACCCAAGCTGCATCCTACGTAAAAAGTGGCAGCCAATTAATAGGGTGGTAAACCGGACAAACGCACGCCGCTCATAAATCAAAACACGTTCTATCCGCTCATGCACCGATTCAAAATTTTCTCTCCATTCAACAGAATTGAGAAGAAAAAGCGCGACGATAGACGTGAAATGTAGCGACCCTATCCCCTTGTGCCACACGAAGCAGAAACGCAATCTTTCACGGCTCGACAGTTTTCTCGACCGGTGTATTTGGTGTATTTGAGTTTCCGTCCTTTTTAACGCTGTAACGCAACACGGGAAGTGCCTGGCATAAAACACATTCACTTTGTGACTCAGTTTTGACGCCCCGAAAAAGGCAAGCGATGCGAACTTTTGCAGCTGCCACGCCAATTTCTAATTTACGGCGGTCTCGACAGAACTCAAGCGATGCGCGGAAACAAAGAATAGCCCAGGATTCCAACACTCGGCATCGATCAGGTGTCCCTTCAGCGCACGACACCGGTTGATGAATAATTGTTATTTGGAGTAACTTTGCTTCAGTGCATCCCATAGCTATGCCATTCAGACGCAGAAGCTGAGTAAACTTGACCTGTTTCACAAGGCATAGTATCAACGATAAACAATGTTCATCCACTCAATAACGACAATTACTATGCCATCTTTGAATCGAATCGCAGTAAGGAGTGTTACATGAAACCGCGTCAGCCAGCAACGTATCTTGATATATTTCCTAATCTGGTTTACACCGAAAAGAAAAAAATTCAAAACGCAGTATGTCCACATCAAGCGCCAAATCGATTTATCCTGCCAGCGTTGAAGGAAGCCAGTAAAAATGACCTGACTGGCTGCCTTATCGTGTTTCCCAGAAATGGGTTTAGAGTTGCAAGAGTTGATTATTTCTGTTTAAGCCCATATGGTATCAAACCTGCGGTTGGCAGATTTGGACACCATCGCAGTCAACGGTTGATTTGGCTGAAGCGTACGCAAACAACGTGCGATTTGCAGGTAATAGAAACAAAGATCAAACAACCCTAATTATCTTCTCAGGATTCGCACTTGTCACAAATCGAAAAAAACGCTGCACAAAGTACTTACATTCTATTATATTTGATGAGAACAGCACGCACGTTTGTATATGTATGCTACACACATGTAGTCAAGAACACAAGTAACGTGCATATGTGCACTTTTCGAACGAGAGAAGAACGCAAACACTTTCCGGCAGTAGTTTTGTTTATTCGTTCTGATACACATGCCAAACTTGTCAAGTAACTGCCCTTGTTTCAATTAATACATAACAAAACAACGGAGGTGAACGTAGAAAAGATAAAATTTCCACTGGAAAAGGTCTTACCAGCAAAAACACGAATACAAAAAGCTTCAAACCTTTGGGATTTTTTAATTGCACGCACCGTTCAAATACCTACATTGCATATTTCACTTTGGATTGTTGTCCGAAGCACAAAAATATGCACAAAAATATACACAAAAATCCAAGTTATCAGAATAAAAAGCGCATCAATCGTATAAGCAATGTGTAAAGATTGTTTGCACCAAGGGTTTATAGTAATTCCACACTTGATATTCATTTCACCTGAACGAGTGTCAGAAAACGCAGAACTCTGCCGTTCAACAAAGCGGGGTTTCCACAGATTCGAGCGAGTGAATAACGGGGACAAAAAAGTTCGTATTGAGAGACGAAAACATGACCAAAAACAAACGATAACATTTAAATGCGAAATTTGGAGGCTAAGTTGCCGCAAGTGCCGAATATTAACTTCAAAAGCCATTCTGCCATAACATCATAAAACGATGAGGTGATAGAGTTCCCAGCCAGACTACTAGGCTAGTTGCGAAGCGGCCCACGATGTTATGTTTCACTTTCTTTGCTACACCATTTGTATCAGCTGCACTATGAAGATCTTGCTGCAAAGATCCACGTTGGTGCTTTCGTTCTTCCGGAAGAGGACAATGTTCTAAAACCATGCGGCGAGCAAACGCGAAACTGCTGCACACCAACTTGTGCTTTTGAAACGAAGCACGGTCTTTTAAAATAGAATTTCGCATACCGAGTTCTGATGTATTCAATTTCAAGCGCGTCTTCGACATTTCAAGTTAAGAACCGAACAGGATGAATTGCTACTAGAAGGACACCTGGGTCGATTTTTAACAGACAAAAAAAGCGTCAACCGACTTTAGGTGGTGAAAAGCAGAGCCTCACTTTCAAGCTACAGCACGCATCATTTCATTTGCAATCAAGCACTTTTCAACAGTCAGGGAGGTTATCAGTAGACGAGAGCAAATCCTTTCAATCGCTGATTCGCCACCAAACCGAAAGAAAATTTGATAATCCAGAGCAATGTGCTTGTAAAATCCGTAAGTTAATTCGGCAAAAAGGCTTCTGACTCTCCGTTTCCGATGCCCTTTAACAACCATTTTAATGTAAGCAGCGCATTAACCATTACAAATCCATTGCTAACGAAAACATGAGTGTCAACCACAGATCCAACCACCAGCAGCCTTCACCTTTGCATCTGATGCACTGGTCAAGCGTCTACCGCAAATAGATTCGTTACCAGACAAAACCACCTGAGTTTGCAAATTAGTTTTGTATGCCATGCTCTTGCAGGGTGTTTCACACTAGCTTGAAATCAAGTATTTCATTCTCTGAGCCTTTCCGCTGCATATCCATGCCGCTGGAATGTGGTGTACTCGAAAACACGTTGTCACAGTTCATGCAGCGAAGGTAAAGTATGCAGGATGCTAAAAACTCGAATAAAAGGAAATGCAATTAGCCTGTAAGGAGATTTGCACAATAGCACATTTTCAAATGTGCGTTTCTGCAACCACTGCTGACAGCGTGAAATTAAAACGCTACCGAAGCAATACTGCGATGGGTGCTGTTCGATGTGCAAAACTATTATTTCAGAAACGATTCGCCAAATCTGTCTATCACAGCAAACATCGAACGGCAAAGACCTAGTTTTGACGCTAAAGCAGTATGACAAAAGTCGGGCTGCTGCGATGAATTTGCAGACGTACGTAATGACGTATAGTTATTGAAACTGCAAAAAGAAAGATTTCGAAGACAAAGACTTCAACAACAACACGTTTCTCGAAGTCTGAAGCTTGGCTGCACAGGACCAATGAAATTGTACGGGTTCTTTGCTAAAAATCACTAGCTCTTACATTTCACGTAAAAAAAATTTTAATGTGCGCATGTTAATGGCAGTGTTTCAATTTATCTGACTGCACCAACCGCCTACTCTAGCTGTCGTAATAAAAAACTAAGCACATGAAACATATTCCCGCTGAAACACAGCTGAAGAGCAGCTGAAGGCCCACAACTAACTGTGTTTCAAAACCATCTCGAATTTTTGCGCATTCTCTACGCCCCTCGAGACCGAATCTTACATGAAAGCACTCCGCGTGGTAGTGGAGTGGCCAATTGAAGGCAATTTGCCTTCTGGCGCCGTTTTTTCTTCTTTTTTGAGCAGAGTGGGGCGGCAACTGAAATTCGCCAAATAAAAGGCGAAAAACCCAATTTCCTCGTTCCACGCGCTCGCTATTGCTCCCAATACAGACAGACGTAGTGCTCGGGAGTAGAATTACGCACGCTTACCGCCATCCTTATAACATTATAAATGGCTTCCTGCCTCAAAATATCGGCGTGGCAAAAAGAAAAAAGAGGAGCATTTCGCGCGGCGCAAATACTTGAGCTTACACGGCAGAGCTACAAAAACACCCCAAACTATCGTTTTTGCACAAGAACCAGAGATGGCCACTTCAAATTTAGACCTACGGAAAAACGTAGGTGAACGACGCTCGGGAGTATTCGCAAACGTCAGAAATGGCGAATGTATCAGCAACGCGCGTGTACTTTGACGTGAGCAAACTCGCGACTTCTGTTGCTTTATTGCACAACTTTCCCAAGGCGGGATGATCAGCTTACAGCAAAGAAAAAACTTACTCTAGGTTATTGGCAATGTACTTTATCAGGGCACATAACCACCGCAAAATACTGGCGCACGTAGACGAACATTCTGAGGACTACCCAGCGCTTTAATTCATTATTAATTTAATTTAGCTTTGGTCCTTGTCAAACACTAGCGTCAAGAATTCGGACTGATGAATCAGCAGCCCGCCCTGACAGGGCACACAAGTCTATGGCACACTTAGCACGTTCAGGCCACACGCCTGCGCGCAAAAAATCTACGCTAAATTTGCCAACGGTTCTAACTCCAATAGGAAAGCCTAGCCGTAGATCAGCGCAATAATTATGTTGGTGCAGCAGCAGCGATGTGCGAAGACGCACAGCAAATGCTATCGCAACTAAACGAACGGCCCAGACTGGAATGGTCAAACTTCAGCCGTTATGTGCCATTACCGCAAGAACAACTGTTCTGTCGTTCAAGGTCATACCTTATGGGTGTGTGGCATCACGGAGGTGAACAGCGCTGATTACAGCAGAGCTTCAAGGGAAAACTCTCCGACTATAAAGGAAAGGTTGCTTTTAAGGAAAAAAGTGTAGCAGGTACGATCGCACAAAAAGTGTTGCATGCATCCAATCACAACTGTGTTGTACGGAAACGATGACAACCCGCTCAGGATGGTGACCAATTTCCTCAGCGCGAATGAGCAAAAATAGTGACAGTTATGCCGATAAACAATCAGCAGGAATTTTTTTGTGGGTTTGCCATTTAGTGAACGTCCTGGTCACTTGAATCCCTGCACTTTCTTATTCGTTTTCATCAATTCCTTGAACCACAATCACTCCAACGCAATTTGTTAGAAAAAATTAAGAAACTGAAACAAACAGAATTTTGATTTTTGATGCAGAGGTCAGCATTCAGCAAGAACGTTTTCCACAACAAAGACAGCAGTAGCCAAACCACCACTTTCGTTTTCTACATGACAAAACCGCGCAATTAACTCCACGTGTGGGTTACTAGACTTCGGTACAATTTTCGGAGTGGCAAGCAGGTCAACCTCAGCAAAAAAAGGCACGATACCGCACGAACTCCAGTGTAACTTAATCTCTTCGCTAGATGGCAACAGGGAAAATTAACAATTTCCTAACAAACTTGTACCAAATATAAAATAGCACATAATCACATATCAAAATCTCCACTCCCCTGACTTGATCTCAACTCAATACGCTTGCTTTGACAGGTGCATTGATAAGGTTCTAGCATGTTTTTCGTTTGGACATACCACATACCAAAACGACGAAACCAGTAGTTTAGTTAGATTTGATGAACAAATCTTAAAGTCCATCAGAGCTCCGAGATGTAAAAGTTATATTAAAGATATGTGTAGAACACACTTTCCGTAAAGCATTCCATCAAAAAACACTCGATTCGGCAACAGCGCAAGATAACATTTTTCTAGAAAATGCATTTTCTTGAAACAATTAGTTATTCACAAATGTTTCTTTGACAGTACTACTAGCGATATCACGTGGTCTTTACACCCTAGCACGAAACCAAGGACTTAATCTTCCCCAACTGTGAGCAACCGACAAACTTCCAAAAAAGGAGTCCAAGTCGGCACAACTGCAAGGACTGATGCCAACTGCCGCTAACCTGTCCAACAGAGACGCATGAGCCAGACGTATCAGAAGCGCAGGGAAACTCGTCATCTCCTCATAACTCATAAAACGTCTTCAGATGAAAAAACGAATGGCGAGCAAATCGTAGAGAGCGCTCGACGCTTTGGGACTTTGGCGCGTTTTTTCTCATGACACAAACCAGCAGCTGCTGCTACTGCTGCTGTTGCTGCTGCTGCTGCGAGAGCGCCCGGCTAAAATTAGAGACGCGATAATACGGGCAAATAATACACGGCCGCTTCAAGCGAGAAGCAAATAACAGCTGAAAATGCGGCCCACTTAGCGTTCCTCCATGCAGGGACACCCTAATTGATTCCACAGAGTTTTTACTGTGCTTGCAAGTACATTTCTGCCACCGTCATCCTCCACTTGACGCATCGCGGGTGCTGCGGCGTCGACAGCAGACGGGCATGCCGCTGAAACGCTGAGAAAGTAACAGATAAAGGTACTTGTGGACGATTTGGGGCAAATTTCTAATCGGCGGTGGTACTTAGCGCAGCAAGGTTCGTGACGGACAAACTGTACGGGCACTTGTACATTTCACGTTTTTATCAACTGCAACGCTCCAGGATGGTCGGTGGCGGCCACTTTTAATCGCTGCCTGTGCAGAAGTATCACAGCTATCTGCGCCCCACTTGTAAATTGCCCAGGGGAAAGAAAACCCATTTCGCCATCTTCTGTATCATGCGATTCGCGCAGTTTACGAGCTCCAGCCCTGTCTTATTTCAGGAACAATGCGAGTTTCCTCCGCACAGAAAAAAGATTCAGTATATATCGCGTTACTGCAACTCATGATCACAAGCATCGTGACAGAATAATATTGCGACAATCATAGCGTAACATGTTTCTGACGTTCGCTTGTTAGAGCCGACAATTTCAGTGAGCTCATTAATCAAAGAGGTGTCATAATGCGCTCTACCTTTACAGCTTCTGCGTTATTTTAGCGCATTGAGCCCGGATGTTAATTCAACCACCACTCTGCCAATATTTGCAAAAAACACAATTTGGTCTCAATTCCACGGAATCGTGAGACAGTGGGCAATCTGAAACCCATTCAGTTGATGGCTGCTGCCCGCATCCCAAAAGCCATTGCTAACAACGTTCTGACCACTTCCTCAACGCGATTTTTATCCTTTTCCAATGCACCTATGCTACACCCAACGTCCACGCCGTGCAGTACAGAACTACTAGATTAGTGAAGTTTGTGTTCTATCTCAAAGCTCGTGTTCTATCTCAAAATCTTTACTCCTGTGGTTCATGTACATTAGCCGCTACGAAATAATTATGCAAATTGTGCGATCGCACAATCCGATCAAAAACTATGCTCACCACAACATATCAGCCAATGTGTCTTCTAACTTTTCCCGCAACTCTCCCTAATGTTTCTTCGAAAAACTTCTGCTAAAAAGATGTCTCACGTCCTAAGGAACAAGCCTTCACAAACCAGACAGACCTCCACGACACATGGGAGATAAGAATATTATCTTCAGAAACATCTGAAAACGTGATTTGGGCCTTTAAACAAAAACTTAGTTGATAGACAAGAAACTGGTATCGTTGCTAATGAAGCGCTTTGTCCTGTTCCACCAGTGTGCACAACGGTAGTCAAATGCACACACACTGCGCGATGGCGGGTATAAAGTCCAGATGCGGTGATACGAACTTTCAAATACGGTCACGAGATAAATAAACTAATACTGCACTTGTTTCATGTTTTCTTTGAAAATCTACTGTACTTCCACAACGGATTATGCTGTGATTGTAAACTTATTGCTGTACCAGCGCAAGGTCGTCGTATCGCTAAAATGCTGGTTGATCAATACTAGTTTTCAAAACATCGGAAAAACCGACACATGCATGAAAAAATGTCGGAGGCAAACTTTACAGGTTCTTTACACAAAGTTCGAATCCTCAGCTTGCACTCTAAAGTTGATCAAGCCTACGGTATGACTCTACACGATAGTACTGCACATTCTCTGGCCGCAATCACGTGTCAGTTCGGAAAATATCTCGCAGGTGGTTATGGCGTCTGTCAAACGGCATCTCGGAGCCAATGTTTCTCTCAAAATTTTGAACGAAAACTGAGTTCCTCACGTGAGTGCACAGAAGATGCTAGAAAAACACAAAGGAACCACTGCATCATAGGGATCTGCATTATTACCTATTCCTGCTTTTTCTTACCAACTTAAGTATGTGGTTAGCCTATAAACTCCTTCAACAGAAAACTTTCTAGAAGGAAAAAATCCTTGTTTATCAATTTTTGAAGCACGCCAGAAGATTCAAGCGGAGAGCCGTTGGAGTTCTCCGGACAAGTTGTCGTTGTCAAGACAAAAATACGAAAGTTCGACGAAAACTCATCAGGAGCGACGGATTAAGTCATGCACTGAAATCAAGCATGCAATCTTACCTCAGCAGTTATTACGAAAACTAAGGTAAAAGTCTATTTAGATCCACGAGGACCAATAAGCGCGAAAAACAAGTAAAACACTTCGAAACAATTCTTCACCAGCCAACGGTCGCAGGTTTAAACCTTTTTCAGTGGATCGCATGGCCGCCACTGTAGTGTTATCTCGGTAGCTCAAACCAAAAACAAAAAAACACTGGCGAACAGGGCTGTCGCATGACAGCTCATCGCTCTAATCGGTTGCAGCTCTCTGCTTAAGAACACACCTCGACTTCTTGCTTCCCAAAGCTTTAAGAACACGTAACCGCGAACTGAAAGAGCAGTTAATCTTCGCGCAGACTTTCTTTCCTGAACAAACATATGCAGCGGGTGCAACGCAAAACACGAGCAAGCAAAAAGCCTGTCGTCGGTAACAAATTATGATTTTCTTGAAACGCGAATCAACACTTAGAGGTGTCGGATGCGCATTCGCAGATGCAGTACACACCGCGCAGGTAACAACAAACGGCTGATGCGTGTGTGTGTGTGTGTGCGGAATAGATTGACAACTGCTGCGTAAGGTCTGCAAAAGTTTCACAACAGCGGCTGCCTTCCTTTGTCCGCTTCTTTCGAGGTTCCAAGCAGTTATAACCACAGCGAAAAAAACACGGGTGATTGTTGGAACATGGAAATCAGAGCGATTTGGAAGCAGCACGCATTAGGAACACAGAAAACTCTCTCTTCGTGGACGCAAATAAATGCATAAGCAACTTTTTGCGACAACCTGTTGATGACGTGAATCCAAATCCAAATCGCTTTTACAAGTTTTTCCCATCTGACCTATGGTTCGCCAGTGCGCCTGAGGAAAACTAGTTGGCTTTTAGTAAACTAGCTGGTGCAAAAAGTCGAAGCAAAGCAACGTGCCTTTTTGCTAAGTACATTATTCCAAGTGGGACAAAAACTAATGGAAACCTAATCCAGGCTGAGACTTGATCTCACTGCCTGACTGGTCATTAGTTTTTCTGGATCCCAAGCGCAGAACTTTTCTTATGGGCTTGAAACTCAATTCGGAATGCCAATTGCTACCGCGTCCCCGCGTTTAAAAACTCAGCACGATTTAATTCATCTGAAGTGTTCTCGTCGCACGTTTCTTTAACATTTCAGGTGCTTACTTGCGGTGGACAACTCGTTAGGTTTCCGTGACAAAAGTCAACCTCAAGGGAAAGATCTGTCCGCACTTAAATTTATCCACAAAACGACTAAAAACGATTTTCCCCCAGAACTAGGCCTAAAAAATATCGATCAGTGACCTTGCTCAAAATAACCAAGAGATAATCATTCGTTTGTTAGCCACAGTGTGCGCTGAAAACATCAATGTTAGTGTGAATTTTTAGAGTGGGGTCAGTAGAACTTGCACAGGTTTCACAAAAACATTGAAAAATTGTTTCTTTTTATAAGAACAAACCACCTTCTGCTTGATCAGCAGACCCAAAGTTGCTTGAAGCTGTGTATCTTGTAACGGTTGCACGGCAGTACAACACGTTACCCAACAACCTACAGTAGTTCTTGTCAAACTGCTTCATATCGCTGCAAAGTACAGTAGAACTAGTTTTCAAAGCGCAAGGCTCTATTAAACTTCCGTACATCAATCTGAGCAAAAATTAAAAGCACAATAACGATAGTCGAAAATATCTGACGATAAAACAAAGTTACCGATTCAAAGCCAAAATTCATTCAAGCTAGACAGAAAAGAACTGTTTCTACAGGAATTTATCACCTCATTCCTGCAGGTATTTTTAAACTGTACGGTAATCTTTTCGACAACTGAACATCACACTTCAGTTCGACTCACAGCGCAACGTCGCCCAGCACAGTAAGTATCTCGACACAGGCGCACAGCAAATACCGAATCGAGATTATTTTACAGTTTAAACTGAACGGCAGCTGTTCCCTAATTCCACATTGAAACAACGCTTGGGGCGATAGCTACAAACGTAAGGCGACACCAACGCCCAAGAATAAAAAACAGCCCTTGCCAGACTAAAAAAACGACTGGGCTTTTGAAATGCTGTGCTATCGAGTTTCTCTCGATTTTCCTCCCGACCGAATAATAATAAAAGGAAACGCTCGCGTCGCGCTGGGAACAAAAAACGCGTCCATAGTCCTTTGGGGACAAATCGGCGTTATTTCGACATAAAACCAACGATTGTGCGCCAACAATCAATAAGTACGTTTGAAAGTTGACGGAGCGCTACGAATTGCCAGAGCAACAGTTGCCAGCAAATTTGAGCACGCGGTTTCCCAAATTACGCCTTTTGTCGTCCATTCGGGTATAGGAAGTCTGCTTTTCACGGAATGGCCTTCACTATTTTGGGCCGCTGTTTCCGCTTCTCATTAAAAAGCCAGCACAAGCTGGCACTCTCGCAGGAGTGCTTGAAAAACATCGTTTCAAGTGTAACTAAAAGACGATATTTTTAAGCATAAAATTTACCAACGAAAGTGAGAAATACACTTTGAAATTTAAACGGTATAGTACAATGCCATTTACAAATGACTAAGTCGCAGTCCAAAATTACGGTAGCTTTTGCCGAAAATAGTGTTCTCTATTATTCGAACAACGCAAAAGTGTAGAAATTGCCATGCTGTTCAGAAAGCAATCTTTTTCGGTGTCCCACACAGTGACGACTTGCAACACCAGGCAACGATTTCGATTTTAAATTCGACGTAACTACACACTTCACAGAAACACTGAGTTTCAAAACACGTACGCTCCGACAAATGCAGCAGGGCTTTTCTGTAGGGCTTAATAGGTGCAACAGCACCAAAAGACTTTCATCTCAAAAGATGGTTTTCGCAGGTTAAGTTAACAGAAATGTGTAAGGTCAAACACTGCGGTGACGCAGCTTATTGCAATGTGGTTATGTTAACGATGCTGAGAAACAGACGATAATCTCTCTTCTTACCAGCAATTCTTTCGCTGTGCTTAGGTGCCGCACAGCAAACTTCGCCGCGACATCTGGTTGTTAAAAAACGCACAAAATCAAAACATTAACTTGCATGTTGTAGGCCTCCTCTTGAGTTTTGTATGCTCTGGGATGAAAGCTGCATTATGAGAAAGTATGTTCAGCACAACCGAGTGGCAATAGGCATGGAGAACAAAAATTGTGCTTAACAATGCAGCAGTGGCTCAACTACTATCAAAGTTCTAAAACTAAAACCACTGTACCTTCCACTCCAAAAATGGGTCGATCACAAAAGCGAAACTTTTTCGAAGTCCACCAAAGCATGTTCACGTCACAGTTTGATATTGCTCACGACAAAATCTACATTCCCGTCATTCCCGCATGAGAGTCAACCGAACTACTATAGATGTGACGATGACCTTCAACTGAAACAAATGCTTCCGCGAGCGCACAAAACACGGCGCAACACGCGGCAGAGGCTAGAACGATGCGGTGGCGAGCTCACTGCGATTTTGCAGCGATTTGTGACGTGCATTAATGTGACAAATTTTACCTCGATGCATGTAATTCAGTTCTATGGCAAATGTTTGCCCAGTTTTAATGCTTTGTTATAGAAGACGTTGGCATAACGCTTTTGAATAGGGAAATGCTCGCTTGATTACCTAGTGCATTAAAAATATGATATAAAACCAGCAAACAAGATCGGGTTTGTCAAAGAACCTATTTCGGAAAAAGAGCAGTTTAACATTCTTGTCCAATCATATTTAGATTGTACCGTCACCTCAGTAAGAGCTCGCAAACTAAAAACCACAAGCCTGCGCCGCTTTTTCCATCAAGCAAAACGAAACACAAAACTGGAGTGGATCACAGGCCTTCACAAAATCAAGAACGCCAAAAAATATTCGTGGGCAGAACATGATTTTTGATTGTCAATGTTAGCAAATCCAAAGCGATCAGATTTCAATGCTGCATGTTTTCTACAGTCTTGAAAACATCTGATACCAGAAACACAGTTTGCTGTTCACAGTGGGCTAAGTGCGAAAGGTCAACAACATGCGTATTTACAACAGTAAGGATTAATGGAAATAAAACCTGCAAGCAAATAGAAGCCACTGCTCACAGCAGCATTCTCTGACAAAGCAAAGCCGATGAGAGGCTTGAGTTGTGCTGTTCATTCGCGATGCTAAGTGCCGGAGCCAGACATGGACCCCTGATTACTGGCCCTTGGTCAGCCACTGATTAAAAGCAATTGTAGGTAGTGGATCCTCAGTCACACGCCATAACGCAAAGCTGCTTCGAAATGGTTTTTGCAGAACGAAGTAGATTAAAAATTGCTTAACTGCATTTTCTGCTCACTCACTGCTCAATTGCATTGGCAGCACTAGGTAAGCAGAACAAATAATTACGGACACCTTTGGCCAATTCAAAAGTTGTGAGTGACATTGAGTAACAGGACATTTGTAACAAATTCGCAGCAATGGCTAGAGACACCAACACAAGTACTTTTGAACTGGGTAAACTTGCAGTGATGCAATAATATGCAACGTGAAATAGTTAGCACTCGTTCAACCAGCTCCTGCATTGCTTACTGGCACCACGACAAAGGAATCGATTTCTAGTTGAAGCAAATACTAGTCGTAACTTTGTACTATCAGGCAATATTAGCCAAAGAAACAAAATTCACGGTAAAGTATGCCGATGAGACGACGAAGAGTTTTTTGAAATTAGACATGAGCAACAGAAGGAATTAAAACACCAAAGTGACAGCACATAACTCGAAAGCAAAGAAGACCTAAAAAAACGCAAAAAATACTAAGGTGTGGTGGTAGGAAAAGTTTTTAAAACTTTGGGTTGCACTCCAGTTTTTACTAAGGCAATACGCAATAACACGCTTTCCAACGTATTTCAATGAAACGTGATATTTATCAAACTCAAACTGTTTGTCAACGCATCCTTTAAAACTGTCTCCACGACGCAAGCACCTCACCAGTAAAATAGTCAGCCCATAATCAACTGGCGTCCATGGGTTTGCTACATCTTTACCCTCTATCTCAGGGTTACCAACGTGGGGTGCATATACCCCTAGGGCTACATTCACCTGTCCGAAGGCGTACATTCAAGGTTAGCAATAGAAAGTAAAAATACATTCATACGTTATTTATTTCCAGATACAAGTAAATATTATTTTCAAAATCTTTATAGGCTTATTGTTAAATATATATCTGTGATTAGTCATGATAAAAATATATTGTCACAGGAAATTTTCGAGGTTCATGCACATCTGTCGAAATGCTGAAGGGGCACATGGTCAGAGAAAGGTTGGGAACCCCTGCTCTATCTGATACTGCGTAGTGGCAAAATGCTTGCAGCATAATATACGATTTTCCTAAAAATAGGCGATGCCGTAAGACGAGTAGCTTAGGCGTCGCCAGGAAATCAGGAGTTACACTTATAGAGGTTTCCGAGTTCGTTGGGCACGTTTACGACGACCAGACAAAAAAGCCCATTTTTGCTGCTGGCAGGGTTCGCGCTGATTACCTTTTGCATTTCCGCTAAACGAAAATCGCCTTCATGTTACAAAAGTTTGCCATAAACTATCCCACTTACGACACACAAGTTTACGTCAATGGAATAATAAAAAAGGGTATACTTCTACGAATTAGGCTGTAGTTGGTAGTTGGTGTGATCACCTGCACCAGCAACATCTCACACACAGCAAAAACGTTTTGCAAATGGCAAAAAAATCTGGCGAAAGCAACTCCTACACTCGCTAGAAAACCCTTTGGCAGACCAAATTCTTTTTTCATTGATTATCCTGATCAAAACTCAAACCACTGATTGCGACTCGGCAAAGAGAATCCTTGTACGATCAACCCTAATGCTACCATTTCTTTGTAGTTTGTAAAACAAAGATCAGCCACTACAATCAATGCCGGTCGTTCCTACCGCACAACTTATTAAAACAAAAAAATCGGCCAGGCGTGGTAAACTCTAGGCAAGAGGTCTAAAACATGACGTCTGTGACCCATATTTCTTTGGCAATGTCAGCGAGTTTTTTTTGTTTAGAGGCTTCCTACATTTCTCATGCAGGCACTGCGTCGAGTTGGGGCTTGTACGCATTTAGATACATGATATATGTAGCATGTAGCTGGAATATAGCCTTTTGCAGATTAATATATAACAGCAACTTTTAGTCACCCCTACCTATTTCACTTTGAGTCCTGGCCCGGCGTACGTATTCTTCAGTTCAAATGGGTCTTTTCCTTCCACGAGTTTGAGACCCTGCTCTAGACCCCTAACTTTCAGTAATAAACCTCTTCCCTTCCGTCTTTTAATACGAAAATCCATCAAGCACATAGATCGCGCAGCAAACAAAAATCTCTCCCTATGATACCTTTCCTGGCGGGTACTGAGGATTGCGTAAACCACACCGAACGGCAGTGGCAAAGGATGCAGGCAGCAGTTGAGACAACGCGCAGCAAATTTATTACATTACGCAACCTGCCTTGCAGTCGTCTGTGAAATTGTTAGCAATGACACCGGTAGATAACAAACAAAGCAGCTTAAGAGAATCGCAGTGCGCTTAGGTTTTTAGTCTTTCTGAAAATGCGCAGCAGCCAAGCGTTCTGTTGCAAATTTAGCGGATAAAAATGTAGCAACTCCATAATAATAAAAAATGCAAAATGATGCCGCTGAACTGAAAAACTGACCGGCGTTATACCAGGAATTAACTGCTGCTACACAAAGACATAAAACGACATCTTACGCTTCACCTGATGACGCACTGTACACAGTTTTCCACATTGTTCATTAAAATTTCAACGAATTTTCTTCGCGTTTGGGCTGAGAGACCGAAGAACGGAGCTCACGCTGCGGAAAAAAGCCGAAGGACGAGCAAAAAACCTGTAGAAGCCTTCATTAAAATTTCAATTTGCAAAACAGCGCTGTCCATTTACGTCCTCAAACGAACTCCTACTCTTCTCTGCTCACTCTTTTTATTTCTTTTTGTTTATGAGCATTAGGTACTCACAGTTTTAGTGCCGCTTGATTAAAACCCACAGAGGAAACGGGTAGGAGGCGGAAAGATTAGTTTTAAAACAAGCCCGATTTACATAATCCAGGGTATATTAATACACTTCCAACTACAAAGGGCTAGTGCAAGAACGTACTTCTTACAGATATTAAAAATGGCCTTTGCGATAACGCTTTGAATGAAAGAGAATTTCAATGCAGAATCACTTCGCTCTGTGCGTTCGATTTAAGACGACAACCATTGTCTGTAACTGGGTTAACCAACTTTCATTTAGTTCACGTCGAAAAGTTCCGGTAGAATGTTTTCGGTTGATACGCCACGACAATGTTATCAAAGCAGCACCAAATACAGCAGCCTCGACGGCTTTGCACGTAGCCGAACGCTAAAAATTTCGACCGTCGACCAACTCAATCTTTTATCCGGCAATACGAATGGTGAAGCGCAACTGCTATTCGTAGGAGAGTAAAAAGAAGTTATTGCATGCGTGTAGGTCGAACGTTTCCTAACGTACACCGCAAGGAGCGTGGGTGCTGTAGCAGGAAACAATCGCAATGCACCAAGATTAAGACAAAGCACTACTTGCTATCAGGCAAAATGCAGGAAAACGCAACAGTCCTGAGAAGAAAAAGAAACCGGGAAATGGCATCGAAATCGTCTACCTAGCACATCCATCACTTCGTTTAAACATTTTCAGCAACAATTCATCAGCAGCTCAAGATTGTTCCTGAAGAGACATGCGTTTTTTGCTAAGCACACGCTAGCAGGAACTACTGTAGGTGTTTGATCAGCATGTGGAGACCGCAGTTCTGCAAACGACGGTTGCGCAATTAAAATGATGCGAAGTACAGATTTTCATACATATTCATAATTTATAGCTATTCTGGCCACAAGAACGATCATTCCACAAAACTGCCTACAACTTAAAAGCACTGACGCTTACTAACGGCGCACCTGATTACATGTGCCACTGTCGTAATTTTCCACCGGAAATGACAAGTAAGCGAAGATATCTAACGGGGGTCTGAAGCTTAAGATAAAGCTAAGCGAGCAGACCTAGTTTCTCATCAATTAAGACAGCAGAAATCTCCTCAAACCAGGAAACTGTTCCCTTTTTGTTTTTCAACCGAATACTTTCAATCAAGAAAGAGACATTTCACCAGCAACAAATAACTAACAAGTCGAATTTTAAACTCAGGTGGTTCTGAACTTCAGCAACCCAAACCTGGCAAATTCTATGTATTGCAACTAAATCGCCGAATACGAATGGCAGCTAAGTCGTCTTTACCAAACAACAGATGGCGCAATAAGCACACATTTAAATTTGAGAAGAAAATGGAAAAGCGCAACTATTCTGCAAACATTTCTGTTAGGATAGCCCATTCAAACCCAGAATATGGTAATAGCTAGGGTTAAAAGTTCAAGTTGTTTACAGGCAATGCAAAATATTTTTTGTTTGCGTCACCATCACTTTACGTACAACTGTCACAAACAAGATTCATATCGCATAAGCTAACATTATCCCCAGTATCAAACAACCGACGGTGTGCTGTGCACGGTGAAAGCCAATTACAGTCAACCTGCAACTTTTCTTCCAAAGATCAATTATGCACCCAAACTGCAAAACCAATTTTTGATTTTCACTAGGCCGCTTCGCTGAAAAAGAAATTTATACATTTTGGACGATGTCAGCAACACTCGGAAGCAGACTTGACTCCGTACACCAAATTAATTTGATACTCACTACACCAAAGCTATGCGGATCTGCTTGGAGGTTATCAATGAAAATGCTTAACCGATGAAGTATACAAATTGAAGCCCTTACGGGCACTAAACTGTAGTTGTTATTCCCACGAGGAACAGCCAAGGCTGCTTTGGCCATCAACCGCGCGTGATTTTAACTACAGACGCTGCTCCGCTCAAGTCTCACTGATCCAGACTTGGCAGAAGTTCCGTTTTCGCAGAGAATGAAACGAATACGGAAGCACTGGCGTGGGTGAGACGTTTTCAGGTCGTACTTAAAACCTGCCGAGCAAACGCAGATGCCGGCGCGGAAAGCAAGAAAATGCTGACTGCTCAACTACGCCGCTTGCGCATGACCTCCACAGGATGCAGCTCAACAGCACGATCAGCGTCAGCCAGCAGTCACATGCGCCGGAACGCTTCTGGAAAACACAGCGCATGCAATGGAAGAAAACTGGTGCAGCGACCTTGATCTTACAGAAGACGCAAATCTCTTGATGCACGTATTCGCATCTGGCGGCACTTTTAAAAATAATACATTTCACCGTGATTTCTGTGAGGGCTATCGAAAACTGCGCATTGGGTCTTAACACTAAGGCAGAGAAAAGAGATAAGGAGACGTAACTCCTAAGAGCTGGTCTTCTTGAAGTTGCAGCAGGAAGTTCTAGAACACTTGCGCCTTCCTAATTGAGCTTTAAATCGAATTAACATGCAAGGGTTCATTAACGCATAAAATTAAGTTTTTACGGACAACGTGAACAGCTGGTGAAAGAAACTTCACAACGTCATTTATACGCTCTGGTATTCTTAGTGTGCTTTGTCAAGCCTGTTACGCTCTACTCTGCATTTATGAAGAGACATCTTTAGCCTGAATGCAAAAGTGTAAAAACCTTTTGCTCCGTGCTTCGAATCGAACGACATTTTTGACACATGCATATCATGTCAAAGAACTAGGCCTGCTTAAATAGTCTTTTAGTTTAGAATCTTCTGCGGTGGTGAAACTGATCTGACCAACATTTTACAGTATTCAAGCGTTAAGTCAGAACTGTCGTCCGAACTCTTTGATTCTTCTCAAATTAGGACAAGCACTATCGCGCTACACCGACCTGTAAGTACAGTTACTATAATTACTAACTGAAGCAGTAAAATGGACTCCTGCGCTTTGCAGTCCCCGATCTGCTGATGAGCGAGTCGAACATGCTGAAAAACCTGCTTTCAGCCCACGCAGGGTTGATAAGCATTGACGTGGATTGCAGTTGAACACGCACGCCTATCACAATTTTCTGGTCTCGACGAAAAAGTAGGAAGACCAAAATCGATGACAATTTTGAACCGACACCGAGCTGTTGCCCGAGCGAACCGATGAATTTGGTTGCGATGCGAGAAAGCGTCCGCTACTTCGAAAGCGCGCGTCTTTCGGCAAAAAAATCAATGGAATTTTATTACTTAGATCTTCCTCCATCAGCCGCAAACGCTGCACTTATCGAAAGATGTGCCACAGGAGAGGTAAACGAATGGTGGCCGAGATGAAGCACGGTTATCGTAAATATCTCAGTGGCAAAAAAATATTAAATTATCAGAGAAGTAGGTTTCTAGATTTCGCACAGGTTACCTGTGTGTTCGTATCAATAAAACCAATGAGCAAAAAGCATGTGCTGCTCACTTCCACGTGCAACATTTATTCACTGCGGGTTTTTGCTGACGGGTTTCAATGTTGCGCGCGGACGTGCGGATCCGTAGACTTGGCGTTGCAAAAGCACAACCTGGTCACAAGCCAAGTGTGCACTTTAGAAGGAACACAAGTGCAGGTTTAGCACAAAGAACGTAGTGTATAGCTGCTTTTTTTCAAGACATTTCGGTCATTTGTCCGAATTTTTTGGTCATTTCAAAAACATTTGGCCCAAGACCAAGAAAATAGGTAGAGACAACAATAGCGCCAGCAACAAGAGCACACGACATACACTAAACGCACAAAAAGATGAAACAACTTAGAACCTTGTTTTTGAGCGATGGAAATATCTACACACAAGAATCGAGCAGCACACCAGCTATACACAGAATCGCTAGAAAAAATCTGAAATTTATTATCTCTAAATTGTCACCACACTCTCTACATAGTGCTGAGATAACAAGCGGCGTGGCAGAATACAACGTTTTTATTGGTTCGAGCATACACGGCTTCGTTGTTTTTCCTGCACAGCAGTAAGCATTGCATTTATGCTCTGGCTGACATTCCTGCACATTGCGCAACCGGTCAAAACGACGTAAGTGCTGTTCTTTAGCAAAATCAACCCCTCACCGGACAAATTAAGTAGCAAACAAGGTCTCTGGAGCAACCAATTAAAAATTTTAAGCCATTTAATAAAAAAGCAACGAACAGTTATTTAACGTGCCTCAAGGTCGAGCTCACACGGCACACTACAGTGTCGCAAAATAGCACCACCAAATCAATCCACAGAGTTGAAGCAGCAGGGCAGTTCGAAAACGTCACGTGTTCACAAACACAGAGCAAGCAAAAAATACAAAGGTCACAAACCCGCGCAAATTTTAATCCTGCTGGTGAGGCGAAATTGGTCCAAAATCAAGCGCATGAACTGGCGTGCCCCCGGCTGGTAGCGAGCACTGGCCAATCGGCAGTGTAATTGCAAGACCGTAAAAGCAAGCAAAACGCAAGCGTTTTCCCGTGTTATTAGCGACTAAAATCTAATGCGTTCACTGCCTTTGCTCGTCTAAGTAACATAAGGCAGTTCCGTATCAATTCTTCAAATGGACAAAGTGCCCCTGTACAAACACAAAGTGCAATGTGGAATTAGTAATGTAGCTTATGACTGGAGGACTTACGCTGTCAAATGTACCAGGAATGTCAGTCGGAGCGGTAAACCCAACTTGCATGCACTTGAATTTGGAAAGGGATTTGGACAATCTAGTCCTTTCTTAACAGCAAAAAGTTTCAAGTCGGTTTGGCGCGGACTTTGTGTGCGAGCATTCCTGTACTTCAATCAGAGCTGGCGCGGTAGGCGACGGAATGTTCATGCAGCAACCGAATACTGTTCAGGGTTCCTGGGCAATTTTGATTATACATTTCCAGACTTTTTCAAGGCCTTTTCCAGACTTTTTCCAGATTTAACTTCTCTGAATGACATACCCAGGTCGAATTAAAACCTGTTTTTTGTCATAGTCCGAAACGTTTTTGAAATGACCGAAAAATTTGAAGTCATTTCGGTCAGAATGTTTCAAAATATAGGCTAAAACACACTTTTATGGCGAGTTTTAATACAACTGAGTCAACGACCGAAATGTTTCAGCTGAAAATGACCGAAATGTTTCAGCGAAAAAAAAAACAGGTGCAAGCACTATAATAGCTAACACAACGAAAGTCAAATTTATGGATCTCATCAAAAATATTAGAATGAAATTAAGAACGCATGTCAAAAGCTCAAGTCTGGAAAATATTTCCTTTTTCCATAGCAACAGAAAAATAAGTTTTTCTGAACTTCAAGGCTGGAAAATGACCAAATTTTTTTTCATAGTTTTTCCATACTTTTCGAGACTCCGTGGGAACCTAAATGTTAAAGCCGTTGTTTTTGCTCTTGTTTATTTCATGAGACAGTGGATGAAGCACAATGCGAGTACATGGTTCCTTCAATCAGGAAAAATATGTTGATTATTTGCAACATGCAACTCTTTCGTATTGAATTGTAGCATGACGTCACTTTCCACCAGGAATTTAGTGATAAATCCACGACGCAAACTTGTCCTAAACATCGATTGGCAGTAAGCCTCGCGTAGAACCTCGTTCACAGGAGTACAGGTTTCTAGACAAATAGACATTTCCGAATGCATTTTGAAAAACTTTGCTGTCGTGTAAAACATAACAGCAGCTGAAACAAATCTCGTTGATGAACATGTGAAGCGGTATTGCCCAACTACATCAGTCTAAAACCCGTGCTGGCACGATTTCATCGCCTTCCTACTTTCAAACAATTCGAGCAGCAGCTAAAATAAGGGGATGCTGCCTTCATTACTTCCGTAAACAGCGCAGGTAGACTGTGAAATAGTGCGGTCCGTGACCCAAACCTGAAAACTTCCTCGACAGCGCAATAATAAGGAAAAACACAGCAACAGAACCTTCTACGCTGCGTACGTTTGCCGCTGGTGAATATATTACGCCGAAAATATCGTCCTGCGACGAAACCACTGCCGACTGCACAAAACCAGATAAAACTGACGAAATTCTGCGCGCACTGATATAATGCGATTATCTGTAACAAAGGCAATAACGTTAGAGGCGCTTTCCAATTGTGAAGGTCAACAAATCAGCGGACCGAGTCAAGATCTCTCGCAACACATATGAGTATTTGTTCAAATAATTCATTTGCTGGAACGCACGCGATTAAGAACTTCACCATCCCTTAACTGAATAGGGCGACACAAAAAACTGGCAATGCGGAAGTGACGCTTATTATTATCCAAACTACCGCGGATGCTAATCAGGAAATTGTTTAGAAAGTTTTTTTCCGGAGAATTTTCAAACTGCGGTTATTAGGCCAGACTTACCTATGAGGGCCTAATTGTTGTTCAGTGCGCTTCCGGTGAGTGCGGATAGCTTTTAGGCAATCAGACATTGCATCCATGTCTGCTCACTGTTCACCTTCGCTGGTTCACTAGATATATTGAAAGGTATCTGACGTACTTTGTCTACAACACTGGGACTGAAATCTTCTAAGTATGTAAGCAGCAACCAGAGTACTAAACGAATAACGATTTCAAGAGTTAAAGAGAACATTTTAAAACACTTTAAAACAGCAACAACATGAAGTTGCCTGTCACACGAAAACCACGTTTTTAAAGCACAGCTTGAGCAAAGTTACATTTCTGTTTTTACAAGTGCTGACAGTTTTACGCTCAGCAAAATTGAAAAACACACAAACAATGATCTTGCTGCAAAAGCAACCATGCAGTTAGAATCTACAGGACTGCAGCTATCTAGTCTACAAGTATTCTCTTCCTCAGTGAGTTGCTTCACAGATCTGCTAACCTCGTCACCAACAGATCGCCAGGGACATTATAAAGCATCTGTCTGCAATTCCGAAGTCAGAAATCCCCTCAGAGCAGCAGTGAGGCTGAAAACCGTTACCTAGGAAGTTGAACAATAAAATTTTGAGATTAGCGAACGACACGAACTTAGAAGGCCTGGATACCAAAAATCACAAGTGGCAATGAAACAAGCTCCGAGTAACAGAGACGAGACCCCGTCGCTGCGTTCCAGACTGTACAGCAAATAATGAACAGCATCGAAATAGCGACCGATGCCGCAGACGAGTCCAAAGTGTTTCGCGCTGTCGTAAAAACTGCAAAAAATCTTGATAACGGCACCGTGGACGATGCGCAACGGGCTTAGTAATAAATTACAGTCGTCAAAAAACGAAAGACTGGTGAAAAAAATGTAGACGGGACGCAAGAAAAAAGAGGCACATACTCTCGCCATCGGCATTGCGTGCAAAGGAAATTTATACTTTTTAATGATTGACTACATTGAAGGGTGAAAGCAGTGAAAAAGTTCAACGCACGGCGGGTTACGTTGATTATAATAGAATGTATGAGGAACATGGAGCAACACCTCTGCCAAACATTTGATCTGCCACAATTTCACATTCCAACTTTAGCGATGCGTCACTTGGTACAATGACTTCAGCCGCCCACTGTCCTCGTTTAGCGTAAAACTACAAACAAAGAAAACGAAGTGTAGCTGTATTTTCCGCATGGATTAAAAGTCAAAAGCAACACCAAGCTCACCAAGGGCAAATGCAAGGGTTTGTAAGCTGAGCTACTGCGAAGCATTTCGCTACCAGACAGCACCATGAAGACAGAGAACAGGCAAATTAAAAACAATAAAATGTAACGGTTTCGTACAAACGTCGTCACAATGCTGAGAGACAGTTCAAAGCCGTGCCCGATTGTTGCGCAAAAGTTCAGCAAGGCGCTTACGTCAGTGTGCTTTGCTACGGCGAAATTTTATTTGCCAAGAACGAAAAATGCGGCACAACGATCCGGGTTTAATAATCGACAAAAACCATGGCACACCAAAAACTTATCAGACAGGAGCTTTGCCAAATGCTAATATGACCTGCGAACATGGCACTGGTGGTAATGTTATATCCAATTACCTCCTCAGTTACTTTACAAAAACTAGCTCAAGAACGCATTTTGCATTCATTACAGCAGATGTTAAGTTTTTGGTGTGCCATGGTTTTTGTCGATTATTAAACCCGGATCGTTGTGCCGCATTTTTCGTTCTTGGAAGGCCAGATGGCAACAAAACTTTCCATGGTGAAATTTTTAATCGAACTAGGTATGGTATTTCATGTAGTGACGCCACGTATAAACTAGGTAAATGCGTTGCAATCTCAATTAAACTAAAACACGGAAGCACTACTGTGTGAAAAGCAATCTAAACACTGCTAATAACTGAAACCTGAAAAGAGTTTGCTGGACACTCGATATAAATGCACGGCGGTATTGAATCCAGTCCCAAACGATTAGCGTTGCTAGCTATTCTGTGAGAGGCTAGCTACTACACAAGTCAACTTCAAGCTGCAGCGGCTTTTTCTGAATTAATGCGTATACGTGCATTACGTCACCAATGAGGATGCTATTGAAAGTCACAAAGTAAAAGTTGCATCCCCTATCAAGCATTTTTCGTGAATAACTATAAGATACGAGACTCAAAATGCAATGACGCAGTACACACAAGCAAAAAACTGTACACATCCGTTTGCGTCACGCTTTCCGGTTTTTCGCGCTTTTCACTATTGATAAGAAGGATGGGCCTCAAACTTAAAAATAAAGTTCAATTTCCAATATCGCAAAACTGAAAAATGCTATTCAATTCATGGCACCACATTACATTACAGAAACAAAGAACTTTGCTTTTATAAAATCCTATTACCAATTAATTTCAGAAAAAGATCACCATAAGGACATCAGCATTAAACACAATTACAGCAGATCATTATTCAATTCATTACCAAGCAGCTATCTTAATCTGAGGATCTCAATTTTCCATTCCTACCAAATGTCATCAACAACACATGCAACTGAGGCGGCGAACACTGCGTTGTATTGGGTAGCAGCAGCGTAACACGAACGAACAACGCAATCATCAGAAATTCTTTCGTTGTCCTGCGAACTCCACTTACCACGTAAACCAACAGAATTACCAAAACGAGAAGCCCGTGTATGGGTAGTTAGGCAAACATGTATAGAACGTGCAACGTTTTTCAGTTCTTGTTGCATAAGGCAATACAGATTGGGCTCGCGTTTTTGTGAAAACAATTCAAAAAAGTTTTAAGTGCCACTTCCATTCGAGCTGAAACAACAGGAGAGTCGCGCGTTTCCAGGAAAAGCCACTGCCCTGTAGTGTTGCGGCATGCAGCAATACAATAAAATCTCGCCTGTTTTTCTTGCGCTTTTGAGTATCCTTGTTGCACCCATAATGATTGGTAGAGAGAGGATATAATTACGTTTTCGCGGCTGCCGCACAAAACTAACAGCCATTGACGGCAACGCTACTTAACCACTAAAGCATTTATTGAATCACACACTAAAGAGACATTCGTCCATTAACCTGAACAGCACATCGAAAGCAGTGCTGGCGATTGAAAGTTGACAACGTAATGGTACTTTAATATCTAGTATCCGCAACACAGCAAAAGCAATCTGCACCGGACCAGATGTTGACAAAATATTATCAGCTCTAATGTGGTCAAATTCAGAGTGAACAACATGCTTCGCTTGCATTCTTGAAGCATTTCAAATAGAATTTTGAAACAGTAACTGTAGCAATGCCGTTTTGCTGCGTTACGACGTGCTGTACAAAATCAAGAATGATACCACTGATGAGCAAAATACAACATTTTGCATAGGCACGTCAAATACGGTAGAATGGTAAGTCACCGATAAGCCAAGAGGTGCAGATGTCGTATGCATTTCAGTCACATACAGGTCGCTGCACGGAAGAGGTTTTATTGATTGCCACGCCAATATCGAGCTTCTTCCTTCACACTTTTCAACAAAAAAGTTTTCTTGTCGCTGGCAACGATCACTGTTCATTGCTCTTTTGCTGGGAAGCGTATTTTTCGCTATTCAAGGGTGATAACAAACCGCTTTAGAAAGAGTTATTCACTGCACACGCCAAATCTTTTTCATAAGTGGCCTGCTGAAAGCTCAAAAAAGCCTTATCGAACCACGTCTAAAAAAACAATGTTAATTTCACATCGATCCACAAATTTCGGAAGATCGTTTTCTAGCATCTGGAACAGAGTTGGATCAATCACAATTTGTAGCTGAGCTGGATATAATTAGAAATTTTCATGTACTGGTAATTGTAAATTTAACTGTAATTGAAAATTTTTTTCATGCGTAATTCTAATTTGCTAAAATTTTTAACCTAATTGTTTTCAAGTTATTCGCGAAACTCGAACAAATGCCTGAACAAAACCATTAAAACATTTGCTATGTAACCCTGCTGCAGCTTTTCCTAATTAGTGACGAAATGACCCAGATATGTTGCGCATGTAATTTGTATGGAATATATAGTCAGCGTAGAATCAGTGAATATTTGTAACTTAATTGAAAGTATCTCAACGGCGCATTTTAATGTAATTGTAACTACAATTCCAACTGAGACATTTGTAATTGTAATGTAACTGAAAATTTTGAAGGAGTATGTAATAGCAGTTAAACTGAAGTCGCGTAATTGATCCAACTTTGGCTTGGTGGATCTTCTTCCATCGTCAACTTTGCGAAAGCTGTGAATATGGCTTCTTCCTGTTCGCTTTCACTTTTCACCTACGACACCCACCCCGGCAAAATTGGCTTGAATTCAGAATAAGTCAGCATGAGACCGCAGCAGGACATTGTGCACAAAAATCAAGTTTTCTTTCTCGCTTCTGCTTGCATTGCAGAAATTGTGTTTAAGTATGTTGCTTAATTCATCCAAAAAAAATTTTTCGTGTTTTCAAGAATGATAATAAGCACTAAACAAAAAATAATTGACAACTTTACAACATAAACATAATTTAACTAAAAAACACAAGTAAAAAAGCTTATGTTACAGAAAGACAGTGATTTTAGCCAAGAAAATCACTAATATCAATGATGACAACGGTTCAAATGAGACCAAGAAGTATTTATTGTGAAGAGTAGCGTGACTCTGCTCGAGTAGATTTTAATGTGCTTCTCGCGCAAGGTGTCCACAAGTCTCATAGAACCTTAAATTAAATTCTGGCATGCGTGACTTCCGTAGTATCCCGCCATACTATTTTTGACTTCCCTGTATCGACATTTACTCATTTCCACTATAAAACCGTATATGTGCAGCAACACACATTTCATATTAGTTTCACATACAATGTCTCTGTATGACTGTCTTTTCGGGGTTTTCATTTTACCGTAAAAAAAACGCTATGCGCGTTTCCCATCAGTTTTGTCTTCATATTAATTGAGGATTTAAGTCTCTACAACAGGAGTGCACAACCTGCGATTGTACGGCCGCAATATTTATGCGGCCATGCACATATAATTCAAAGTGTATGTGTGTAAATTATGTGCATCAATTAAAAGTCAGTGAATTTGAACTGTATTAACACTGGCTGTGCATTATTTAAAACTTTTTTCTTCTGTATGGGGATACTTAGTAGAAAGACGGCCAAACAGACGTGTGGAAGTAGGCTAGGCTCAGTGTGAGGAACATAACAAAAGCAGTGCAAAAACATAAAAATATCTTGAAATCACTGGCGGCCATAATTCATAAAAATAAACGTAATGCAGCCGGCAACAGCGAAACGATTGTGCACCCCTGCTCTACTGTAAAAAATAGACATTCCGACGTGGTACAGTATCTGCAAAGCCCGCACAGCGAGTTAATAATACCTGGGGGAGTACACATAAGTTACCTTGCGTTTTAAGAGACTGAATCTTCTATTCTTCTATTTATGGGTTTACAGGGACAATTTTGAAAAAACTCAAAAACCGTTTGATTTGTCTCCGAAAGTTACGCAAAGTCATAAAAGAACAGATTTATAATGTGTTCCTAAGCATGGAACAAAAAAACACGAGCACTGATGCCCATGTTGACATGAGCAGAGTTAATTAGGAACGGTGACTCACCTAAAAATGACGGGCGCGTCTGTGGAAGGAGGTGCGTTTTTCTTTCAGGAAGGGAAGATAGATCACGCCTTATGTATGCAACAAGTCACTGCGTTGAGAACCACGACCGCGGCGCAGGGGGCACAAATCCAAATCGGCTCCATTACGTACCAAATATCACAGGGCGCGTTACAGCGATGGCATAAAAACAATGACAGAAGAAAAAAAAATACAAATATATATAAGGGAACTGATCCTGCAACTACATAAAACGAATCAGCTGCATAAAACACGAAAAAGCGATTAGAGCATGGTAAATAAAAGCGAAGCTAAACAATTTACTTTCAACTTTCTGTTCGCAGCGTTTGTGTAAGGCTCTTGGTTATTCAAGTGCAACGCTGAAGTGTCAAACAAGCACAGAAGAGTTGCCTCCTAGATTTTTGGTTGGCCACAGTCACCTAGCTAACAAGCCTGGCCTACGCCCTCACACAACAGTATTGTGAAGAAATATACCCGATACCTCATATGACTTATTCACTGACTTTCAATAGTTGTAAGCCACAGTAGTGGCGTATGCAAGTGAATACATTGCAATTTATTTCACAAGGAAACTCGTTTCGTGTATTTAACAAATCTTCAGTCCTTACTCCAATAGGAACTGAAAATGTGATAAATACACGAAACTAGTTTCCCTGCGAAATAGCTTGCAATGTATTCACTTGCGTACGTCACTGTTGTGGCTTACAATTACTGAAGACAGATACGCGCAAGTTTGAATCGTCGCATTAAGGATGAAAGCGGATCCGAGTAGGCAGATTCCTCACAAGCTGGACACGAAGCTACAGCGTCCTTAATATTATTCACTGACATAGAAAGTTTTAATTTTGACTATAACATTCCTGATAGAACTTCACTGTACACGTTACGGTTAGCAGCAATGTGAAATACAACAATTTACCGAACGTTGAGAAAAATAAAAGCAGTTAACAAAAACATTTGTAAACTGAATGTTTGTGGGATATCTGAAAAATCAAGATTCACTCGGTTAGTCTGCCCTAAACATAGGTCGGTTGATCAGCAGAAATATTTACTTTTTGCAAAACTGCTGCCTGCATTTATGATGCAAACAATAATTTATAACAAGGCTTTTTTCTCCTTGCGTACGAAAACTGGGCGTTCATACCAGAAATTCCACCGCCATTTGAATAACTCGTACTTTAAGTCGCGTGCCAGAAACCGCCGACCTATTTTAACCAATTGTCACAACTTGAACCTTCAAAGGTTGTTAACTTGCACCGGTTTAGAGAAAGTGGCACAAAGTTTATGCGTCATGATTGGCAACCACTCGATTTACTATCTGCCATGCAATACATCGTAAACATTTTCTGCCCTTTCCTCCTCGTAAAGGAGGACGCGGTGCTTCTACCTGCGCCGAACCGATGCAAAAATGATAGTTGATTTATTTTTTCCTGATCATCACACACGTAAAAAGTAAACAAAGCTGCTAGACACAGGACGCGCGTTCGTGCGCGGCGTACACATAAATTCGACTTCGTGACTGCATCTGGCGCAGGAACGAAAATAATTTTCAGTCGCCCCTGCACCCGTGCGCGCATCCGCTTAAAATTTCGTTGCCTTAATGCTTTTGCAAAAACAGCGGTTGTTTTGTGATAAGCCGTTGAAAATTCAATTTATGCGAGCACCACATGCAGTGAAGCCAGTAAAACTGCTGGTTTCATACAGTGATAAAATACGCCTAATGAAATAAAAACATCTTCTTCCGGGCATGGACTTGTTTTTCCGGGTTGGAAGAGAGAAAGCCGAGTCCTTTACGCAGTCACGCTTTATCGGGGAGCACGGAAAACCTTTAGATAATAATCGATCCGATCTGTTCAAGATGAAAGATAAAACTACAGAGTACGCACCATTTGCGCGAGACCCTACTTTTCTGAAACCAAGAAGAGAAAGCCAGCAGACATGGAAAAGTTTGCTGGTTGCGAAAGGACATCTCGACCAAATGTGGTTTGCAGTGACATGTTAGGACGGCATGAATGAGATTTCTTCAATCAAATCCAACGAAGCGCACGATTTGCGAGAATGGTGTAAACCTCAACATTTCAAAAATATCTTTAAACCTAACTAGAAGATCACCGAGATATTAATCGTTGCATCTACATCTGGTCGTAATTTTAACCGGGTTAGTTGCATTTGAGTTTCCCGTAATGTGCCACGAAGGCAAGTGAGTTTGCGGTGAATCACGAGGTACCACCTGCATTGCGCAGGGAGCGAAGGCGGGTTGAAAAACCTCGCACAGGAACCATTTCTGGACCGCGAACTGTGAAAATTCAGCAAGCAATTCCCATTGGTTCAGTGAGCGGAACTGCCTTTTGTTACATTAAACAAAGCAAAGGCAGAAACTTATCCTAAACGCAACAACGAAATTTTCTACTCATGGTTTCTAGTTCCTCTTAACAGCGGTGCAAGTAAACACGACACGGACAGTAGTCTGACAGTGGACATTTTTATGTGCGTTTCAACAAAAGTTTTGATTTTATGACCCAATATCAGCAGTGCCGTTTTACATGAAAGCCGCATGTTTAAACCGAAAGATGCTTTCTGAAATGTGGTGGAGCCTCGCGAATACACATGATAGTCACGGTACGATGAGGTAGGTGTACTCGCACTTTCGTTTACTTGTCGAAACCAAACGTAGCAACGCCTGCTGATTTTCACCATGAAAGCGAGCCTGAAGCTGCCAAAAAACAGGGCACGGAAAAGATATTGCGTAAAGTACACTCATACCACATTTGTTGAATGCAATGATAAACCTCATGAACGGCGCGATATCATTCGTCAAGTTAGCAGCATCGAAGAAATTTTCGAATATCCGAATCTAAGCTTCGAAACGAGAAAGTCGTTATGCAAACATTGTAAATTGATAGTACCACACTATCACATGTCTTGCCGCGAACAGAAAAAAATACAAAATGAGCTCCCCAGTGACAAAAACGCAAGTTGTGTACAAGCGTCAAAAAAGCCACCCTCGTTTTAGTGCCTTGCCATAAAACTGTCGCAGCGATTTGCACTGCACCAATAAAGCAGAAACCCGCAAGGCCAATCAATGCACCGTAAAAGCGAAAACAAAGCTAAAACCGAACGATTTTTCTACAAGAAAACAAGGCTCGCATCTGCAATTTACGAGCGCAGTATTGACCCCGCGGCTAAAATGCTCATCGGAACGGATTTGCACCATTTTAAAAGTCGGTTTTACTCTTAATTTTAGGTCGAAAAAGACAGTGACAATTGCCCCGTAATAACCACTGCCACCAGCCCATCACGGTGATTAGGGTAGAACCGCAAGAACAATCCTAAAATGTCATAATGAGAAAATGTTGCGGAGTATCTTGAGTTCCTCTGCAATAAAACCTTACATCTAGCGTCAGGCAAGTTAGAAAAGTTGACCCCGAAACATAACAGAATTTAAATAAACTCTCAGCGTTTTGATCTTGACACTTCTCTCCACAAGCAACTAGCAAATCAACAAAGTGATACTTTGCAGCAAGTAGCTTGTTAATTTGTCCGGTTTAGTATATCTGTATTAAACCGTAATCTGTTCGCAGACTGAAATAGCTGCACTGCTTGTATTCAGGATGAGCTCTCAGTTGAAGGTAAAAGGATTGGAATTCACTCCTGTGCTTTAGAAATGAGTTGAGTTTTTAAGCCCACTTTTTTCTTATTCATAAAACAAAGTTGCATTTGAAGTACAACGTCTCTAACCACATAATTTTTAACACCGCTTCCGATTAACGTTTGGGTAAAAGCTGCTTGTACTGCAATATAATCTAAACCGATTGTTTGTTTTGCAGCCAGCGTTGCTTTGCAAGTTCCTTCATATGGCGCGAAATGCAGGTTGATGAGCTTTTAGGCTTTAATGTTGTTTTGGGGGAGACTATGCATATGTTGTGGCAATCAACACAACGGTCTGATTGTGGACATAAAACATGCTTATATTTTACTACTGGAGTAACTTGTTTGCATGGGCGCAAAATCTTTCAAAGTGTAGCTAGGAATCGTCATTTCTTTTACTTCAGCAAACTCACGTGATGCAATAATTGTTAGAGCCACACCAGTTGTAACCCATTCCACAAGCTGCCATCAACCAGTCAAGGATGCAGTGTACGGGAGTCATCGGCCGAACATTTAAAGTTTGAAAGCTTTTATAATGAACTGGTATCAGACACATTGTTCTCAGACGAGACATGGCCAAGATTAAGCGTATCCAAGAAGCCTTGTTTCGAAGCAGTCACAATGCTCCGCAGGTTTGCACTACGCGGCTCCACAACAGCATTATACATCATGCATCGAGTATTGCAATACGTCAGCAGAGACACATGGTGACAAACGGCATCTGCCGCTGATGTTCATCCTTTAAAATTAGAAGTTTTGATAACTTGGCATGGGGTTGCAAGTTTACCGAGTACCCAGCCAAAGCTCGGTCGGAATTCAAGATATAGTACAGTAGTTCTACTCAAAGTCGGATGGGAAGACATCTGCGTTTGCCCTGATAAACTTCTAGTGCCATAATTTCACATACGCTAGTCGTTAAGTTTTTAATTATCCCTGAAATAAGTATGACCATGGACCAACTTTTGTTCAGTAATTTCTATTTGTTTCCGTCACAAGTTTGGAGGACCAAGAAAAGTTTATCAATGCACTTCTCTAATCTTTTGGGAAATTTCGTCCCAATTTAGTACATCAACAGGCTAATCTGACCATGTTTTATCTCACCTCATTGACGAGCCAGTTAGCAATTCCTAAGAATTAATTTGCTTGCCCTAAAAAAAAAACAGGGATCTGATTTCGATATATTACGCTCTTCTTTCTGGGGGGAAGCCACTTCCACAAAGCCCGTCTTGTATCGTACGCCTGTGTTAGTTCTCATAATAAGAAAACATTTTTGACAAAAACATAATTTTTGAAAAAACGTAAGTCCAGATTAAAAAATCGTTCTTGTTACGCAGCTTCGCGTCGTAACCTAAGGTAGAATTAGAAAATAGAATTGCATTTGCATAAGTAATGACAGGCATTGTGACCTAAGGTGGCTACACTACAACTCCAGTAAATAAATCATCTAATAGGTTATGGCGTGCAACAATACGCTTTGCCCAGTAGAAGCTATAACAAGTGTGATTGGTGGCTTGGTGGCAGTGTACAGCTTTATTTGGATTCAAATAAAACAGTTAAGATTTCAGACATGTAATGTGGTTGGTTCGGCTGCATTCTAGGTGCCTAATAACAACCAACTCAAAGATGTGACCACTGCCTGGTAACGACAGTATATAGAGAAAATCGATTATGATTTCAAAAATTATTTTTTTTCATAGTTGATACTAAGAACCTGTGATGTGTTTAACCGATTTTATCATCACTGCTAAACAAGTATCCTGACAAGACTTTGCATAGTACAGTACTTTAAGTTAGCAATGCCACTCTCCACATGCTTGAGTTATCCAAGCGCTATATCTGGGAATTCCTTGTGCGACGCCTAAAACAGTGAATCCTGAGTGATCACACATCTAACACTTAAGACTGCTTACGATGAATGCAGTTCAACCATTACGTAGTGTTCCAATTAAATTCTAACTTCACAACAGCTACAACTGGTCATGGCTCCTTAGAAACTGCACTGTGAAAACGACCAGCTGATTGTATGGCCGTGGACAAAAGCTTAAAGGCAATATGAGACTCCAGAAATAATGTTTCCAGTTTTTTTCAGCTTCTGAGCCAGTGAAGCTGGGTCATAGGTTTTGCAAAAGTTGGTCAGAAATGGATTTCAGCATTTACTACACTTGATCCAAGCTCTGGTCGGATACTTTAAAAGACTTTCTGCATTTCAAAACTATCTTCTTGAAGATAACTTAAAAGTTTTTGCTCCATGTAGCAAGGGAGTGCAAAGCGAAGACTTTTTTCAGTGAGTGAAAAAATCGACATACAAGCAATTACGAAAAAACGCAGAAAAACACGATTGGTGTGCTGTGTGTATGTGTAGCCAATTAGCAACATAAATCACGAAAAGTCAATTTCCTCGCACCAGACAAATGTAAAAAACAAAGGAAGAGTAAAAGCATGCGCTTTGCATAAAGAAAATACGCCGACAGCATTCATTCAAACAATCATATCTGTAACGGGGACAGAAAGTCTGCAAAACTTTTATTGGTAAAATGATTGACAAAGCGGAGGAAACCGTTTCACCAGAGGCAATCGTTTAAGCCTTTAAGGTAACAGGGAAACAAATATTGATTTAGCTTCAGGCGAAACTCACCTTAAAAGTGCGTTTCCCAAACACGCCCACTTAAAATAATACTGTTTTACGTTTTGCGCAAAGCAGAGCCAGTAATTCACATTCTCAAACCAGACATGTAACTTCTTCGCCAAAACAGTTTGGGCATGCATCGTATGACACAGAAGTGTTCAACGCTGCATATCATCACAAGCGTCAAATGTTTTTTCCAGAAAATACTTTCTCAACTGCATGAGACTGAGAAAAAATGCCTGCGAACAATCAGAAAACGCTCATGGCCACATGACCAGCTCAATCCCTGTCGTGCCACAAAAAATCAAGCACGCAGCGAAGAACGCCAAGTGACGCACGGCGAGTCCCTATATGGATTCCTCAAGAATAACACGAAATTTGAGAGAAGCAGGTGGAAACGGCACCAGTGCTAATTCGACGCGTCTGTCACAGGATTTTGCCCAACTGGAAAACGTACAACAAAAGGGAACAAACGTTGGCAAAAGTGTCACAAAGAACTTTGGTATACGGCAGAGCACTGGCATTGTGCTGCGAATCGAGCCGTATCGAATAACTCAACAAAACGAAAAATATTTTTGTTTCAGATGGCTGTACCTGGCAACCGCTGAAGATTCATTTTCTCACGCCGTGAGAAAGTTTTTTGTTCAACTACGCTAAAAACACGTTGAATGCCACCGTACATTTTAGCCCGTTGGAACTTTCGACAGTTTGGTCCGTTACTATGACATTGAAAAGATGCTACACAACGAATCAAAAGCAGAAAAAAGGCACAATTTCACCAGCACACGCCAATTTTCGCACCTGCCTACTTTAGTTCAAGGCACAGAAGTGAGCTAATTGACGTTTGCATATGAGCATGGTTATATACAGTTTAAAAGTTGCTCACCTGTCTTGAAATAATTATTAGAGACAGCTCCACAAATAACGCTTACGTTTTATCTACCGCAGGTTCTGCCAAATATTGGATGAAATCATCGGAGCTTAAACGACCAGAAACGAAGCATAACATCATTCGAGAACAGCAACACATCGCCAAGGAAATGTACCAAGCGTGTCATGGAAATCAAAGTAATGAGTCGACGTTGGGATTTCGGGGCTTACGTTAAACTGATGGCATTTCCAAAATGTTTACAACAGATGGTACATGGTGAATATGTGAACGTCCGACATGCTTCTGAAACAATTTTGCCTTACCCTTAGCCTATTCGTGTAGATCCTGGCCAGAAAAACGTAAAACACGAGCAACGTTATCAAAAACACGATCGACCTTATCGTGAACGAGCCGCAGTGTTAGTGAAAAGGAAATCCTCGTTCTTGAGGGCCAACAATTCGGTAAACACCAACCGCGACTAGCCAAAATTCAGTTGCTGACTTCCTACCCAATAGTTTCAGAAACACTCGAAAAATGTGCAGTTCAGACGAACAGAAACAACTGCATCGGTTTCGCGCAAAACTAAGTGGTTGAAGGGTAGCTCCCCGAAAACTGTCGTGAAGATGTCACTACTTAACACAGTTTCGATAACTTTCAGAATTTCAAATCATGAAAAGTGAGAGTAACTCACTTTAAATCACAATCAAATGTTGGCCTACCAAAAATTATTGCAACAGCAATATCATAAGTTCATAACTAACTTTTCTCACCCAACAGGTGCACCGAAGTGTCAACATCGAGTTATGGCACATAGACGCCCTATCAAAAACGTGACCACATAACATGCTTCCGCTAATGCGCCAGGTGCTCTTTTCATATACAAAAGTGCATGTCGTTTTCAGTGAAATGAAATGATTCGGGCACTTGTTAACAGGTCATCAAAGCTTGAGGCTGGCAGGCAAGATCAGTGTGTTACGCTCTTTGAAAAATCTGGGTGCCACCCTGTCCTGATGGTCGTACAGAAAACTGAAAAACAGGCAGGGAAAACATGCAGCAGGGCCTAAACTTATCACAAAATCTTGCTTAATTTCATGGCAAGGCGATTCCTAACATTTATACAAAAGTTACCAGACAGCTTGGAATTACGTTGCAAGCAATGTTATATATTATTCAACAAACTTGGAAAAAGCCAACAGGCATGCCTTTGAAAACATCAAAGTAGACATTAATTGGACTACATGCCCACAGCATTATTCACGTATGTAAACCGCAGATATAAATCCATTTGCATTTTCCAAAATTTACAAAATGCTTCTGCAGCATACAACCAATTGCACCACATATAGAATTGGTTTCCCAGATTGTGAATGCCATCTTATTTACCAATGAACAGCCTATAGATTGAGTTCACAATAACGTTAGGTGTGGTTTCACGAATGAAGTTGGAAGTTTGATACTACTGTGCATTACGTCACCAGCACTGGAACATTGTGCTGTAAGCAGAAGTTGTTAGAATATGTAAAAGCAATATTAAACTAGCAAGAAAAGGTATTGAAAATACTGTGGTTGTTGCACTTCTGTGCAGATATGTTCATCTTTGAAAAAGCACATGCAAACAGTTTAAATTAATTTTAACACACTTAAGTTGCATGTTTCCAACACAAGTAACTTGTATGTTGCTAAGTTAACCTGCATGTCTAATATAATGAAATTGTGTGGAGCAGTGTATATTGTATTCAAAATACCTCTAGTCATCACACTCTTGTTTCCTCCTGTGAAATAACTTGCATTTAGGTTTGATCAGGAAAATTACAAAGCTCACCAGCCAAAAAACTACAGAACTACTACAAATTTCCAAATATTTTAGGTGATGCTGAATTTTATTACATACTTAAATTAATGAAGTAAAGCAGGGGTCACCAACGTGGTACCCGCGGGCACCAGCCTGCAAGGACCATGTAGGTTGCCTGCGGGCCTGTTCTAAAAATAACATTAGCATGATCAATGTCTTCACATTAACTAATATTGATACTAAAATAATTGAAAGTAAATTGAGCAAAATTTTTATTTCAGAAGTGTGTATCAAACTAGTAGCCCTTCCGCATTAATCGCTACACAAGAAGTAGCTCGCAATTTCCAAAAGGTTGGTGACCCCTGAAGTAAAGTCAGTCCAGTTTTTGTAGGAGTTGGTAAATAGTTTGCTTCAAACTTCAACAAATGAAGAATCAGACAAATTTGACATTTTGGTCAGCATCAGCATTTTTTAATAATCAATGATTGAACTGTCCACACAACACAAGTCATCCACATTTGAATTCCTACAGCTTAGGATATTCTCCAGAGCAAGCAGTTTCAAACTCTAAACAGCACTGTGTGCTGGTGTCCTATTTAACACAATGGACTGAGTAAATCACATAGAGTCTATAACGTACTGAGTGCTGTTGCAGAAAACAGCTAATACGAACTGTTAAAACTCAATAGCCCAGTATAACCTCACCTAATACATCTTTCCAATCTAAGTTCACAATCATATATCATAGAAAGCATGTATTTGTTTATTGTTGTCTCTCAATATTACACACATAAGTTTGAGAGTTCAGCTCAAAATATCCTCTAATAAAATAATTTTAAAAGCATGGAGAATGACAGAACAAAGTAAATGGAACACATGTTCAGTTTTGATGAGGTGTTTCAATTAAAAAATAAACAGCAGAATTTCAAATTATGAATGAAAATGCACATGTTGCACATCACTAAAACTGTGACAAAACATAAATTCACACTTTATTACTGTACAAACACTACCATGAAAGTGTTGCTACTTCAATGACACTTCTCTGAAAAACAAATTTAATTTGCTATGTTAAAGTCACAAACAAACTCAAGATATAACAGCCTGGATATGACCTCCATTAATATAACTAGCAGTAGAAATATCATTTCCATTTGGAGATATTAAGAGAAGTCAGTTCTGTACAAAGTTGTTGCTGATATAGAACCTCAAATAGCATTTGCTAAAATTGAACATACAAGGATATCTTTTTAATGATGATCACGTTCACTGAAATATACTATACACCAGATGTATAAGTACTAAGATCATCCAACAGATTATAACAAATTATAAGTTAATAAGATTCATTTGTTCAAATCAAGTATTATTTCAATGCAGATAAGACTGCTTAAGCCAAGTTTTATAGGCTGATATGACTTACAGATTAATGTGCCATCTTCTCACAAATAGCAACTAAGAGTACATTGCATTTGCACACCATGCAACAAGTTTTGGTTGAGTCAACTGGCACAAATAATGAAGGTTTTCAACTATGTTGAATTGAAAAGATATAGGACACTTAAACAACATGGACCAGAAGATTCATTCTAACATCCTTTCACAGTCAATTGTTTTTCTTCCTAAGGTTTAAAGTTTATGGCTGAAGTGTAGTTCAAGTTATATCTGTTGTAGATAATTTAAAGATTTCATATAGGCAAATGAAGACAGATTTCAGTTCATTTTAAAGCTATGATTTGTAAATGCAGATAGGTTTTATATGTGATAGCTTCCAAGCTTAACTTAACCTGGTAAACTTCTAAACAAATTCAAAAATTATATCAAAATTCTAACTAAAATGCAATGAATCTAACAGCTTCCTCTACCAAATCAACTACTTCAAGCTTACATCAGCTTTTGTTCTAAAAAACGCATCGACCATAACAGAATTGAAGGCCTGTTTTGATGTGTACTGTCGTACTGATATAGGACAAGAAAAAACTTGGCTTGACAACAAAAAATATGTACATCCATGGGTCACTTTTTAGGTGCCATGTTAAAGAAAATAAAAATGTGAACACAAAACTGCTGCTTGCAAGGAAATGTTGTAGAAAACCTTAGATGTGTAGAAATACTCAATTTTACTACAGAGCATTAGACTCCACACAAAAATCCAGATAATAACAAGCTACAACATGAAAATATCTTAATTTAGCACAGAAAGCAGACAGTCAATTGTACTTGCAATTACATTACCATTACACTACGATTACACTTTTGCTAATGTGTTCATTGTCCCTACCAGAATTGAAGGACTGTTTTGATGAGTAATTCTAAATCACAGGTAAGAATTTGGCCAATCACATAAAAAATTGCATCCTTTAATGTTCCACTTTTTTAGTTGCATGTTGAAAACAAGACTTGCCTTAAAAAATCACCACAAAATTGCCAATGCAGCATTTTATTCAATTGTTGAAAATCTCAAGCATGCATTAATTCTCAATTCCAAAAGGGTTCAGAGCAAATGGCCCCTCCGTAGGTCCTACAAACAGGCCTATATTCACATGTAAGTGACGTTACACACGTTGTGCAGTGTTTAATCAATAAATATAGATTAAGAATCTTCAATCCATCCCAATAGCTTATCTTAGCATATTTACCAATCTGATCCTGGTCTGCTCTTTACTCATTTACTCAATGCGACATGTATTTCGCATGCAAATAACGATAAAACATAAATAGTCACGATACATATGCCACGAGATTATAATGATGACTGCAGAGATAGTGTTGTGCACGACAAATGAATGAAATCTGTTCCGGTACCAATAATAATTACTACAATCCACACTACCTATAAATTTCAAGTCATTGCGGCATGGTATTTTTTTCTTTCCGTATACGAGAGCTTAGCAGATACGTTACTAACACTGTTATTCACCACAAATCACGAACCTCTGCACATGAACATAAGTGAAGATGAATTTCGATGATGGAGTCTTCATGACAGCATCAACGCCGGCAGGTCTCTGTGCGACTTCACTCTCAACGGGCTTTCGAGTTTATTATTGGGTTTGTTGTGACCTGCACCGCCCACTAACGACTAGTTTCAGCCGCATTGGATGAGAAAAAAAAACAACACGGAGGTTTCATTATTTTCATTTCAGGTGTTTGGCTCAGACACAGACATAACACACTATTTAGAACACACACGTGATTCACAAATCTTTTTACACAACGCATCAGACAGTCAACACCAGGGCCGGATTTACCAATAGGCTATGTAGGCTTAAGCCTAGGGCCTCAAGATCCAAGGGGGCCTCCAGCAAACAGTGATAGGCATAGAGTCGATTGCCGGCACATGATCAGTTCGATAAATATTCGTCAACAATTTATTTCTTAATTATTTATGAAATTTAATTTTATTTACCTACTCAGATTTCATGTTGGTAACGCTAGGATCTAACAACTAGTGGTCAAACCGCACGTCGACTATATTGTCGTCATAATCAAACCACGTTGACTGCGTCCTGTGTTTGGTGAATCTTGTCGATTGTTACATCGACATGTGAATCAGGCCATAAAACTTGTGGTTAGTAGTGTTTGATATGCACCTGTCAGCTGGTTGCGGTCCTGACGTGGATAAGGAGAAAGGTCTTTTTCAAGATTGAAAAGAATTTAAAATGAATTAAAGTGGTCACAAATGATCCAGGATAGGTTGTCCACACTAAGCATTCGGTGCATTAAAAGTGCCAAAATTAGGCGAACAAATTTTAATGAATTACTAGATGATTTTTTTACGAAGAAAGCCAGGACAAAATCTTTTTAATTGTTACGTAATTTGATGATTCTAGATTTTTATTTCTTAGCACGTAATTTAATAATGTCAGCATAAGGGAAGTGTAAACGTTACATCCTTTAGCGCGACGGTTTCGTTGCGTTCGATTCTTTGCAGTCTGAAAATGAAACAAACACGTGAATCGTGATCTTAGCAGTTGCAACAATTTGGATGCATTTTACTTGGTGTGTTTCGGCCGTGTGTGCGAGATTTTTACAGCCGTGGTCAAATTAAGTCACAGCGTGGTCTTCACGCCCTTGTGCTTTAACGTGCTGTAGGCCTGTTTATGCTGCCACACATACCGGTATGCGCAGTGTGTTTGGTTTTTAGGAAATGTTGAGCACAAATAAGAAAAAAGAGATGTGAAACTTAACGTAGGCCATGTGTTTCGTCAAAAATTTAACCGTGATGTTTTTGGTTGGTTAGCCTGTCGAAATTAATAATCGCGTTACCGCCAACAGCCACGATTAGAACGATTTCTATAATTCCGTATTATTGAACGCTTTTGCATCGCAAGTAGCAAAAAGTGCAGGAATAGTGGGACACTTTAGTAAGGATTTACAAATTATTTATTCACCGTACTTTCAGAGCGTCGATATCGTCATTTTCGGCTTAGCGCTTTTCCATTTTTGCTTACTAACAGTGGGAGATGGCACAGGCCTCCAATCTGGGTGTGTAATAGTGTGCAAAATGAGGTCCCCCATTCTCAATTTACACGCTTTGAGGGGGCCTCATTTTTTGTTTACGCGCTTTCAAATATTTGTGAGCATTTATTTCTGACTGTATTTGTTTATAATGATTTCATAGCCGATTGCTTAGCAGAAAGCTTATTTTGGTATGCCATGAAATATTGTAATTATTACTATGTTTTAACACATTTTGAGATAAAATATAAATAGCGTATGGTTAATATAGAAAGGGACCCAGCAGAAATGTAAGAAGTCCCCAACCAAGATGTTAAGGGTGGCTAATTTTTCGGTCATGGAAAAGAGATTCCCACTATTCATCAATAAATAGATATGGGTCCCCCGATAAAAAGTTATGGGGCTTCAAATTAAAAATATAGAGCCCTTACTTTAATAAATCATTTTGCTTAGTTGCAAGATTTTCCTGGTGGGCCTACCATTCTTGCTTATAAATTCACCATTTGCCCAGTTTACTTATCTTTAAGCAAAATGCCATGCCGAGGAAGCCATTAGAACAAACGTATTTAATCAGCACAATAGCAAAGATTTGCAGTTTTGTGATAACAACTTGTTAAGTTTTTACCAGTGATATAGTGTGACTCGAGTCACAATTTTAGGTGACTCGGACTCGACTCGTGTCACGTTGAGAAAAATGATGACTCGACTCGAGTCATGTTTTTCAAAGAATGACTCGACTCGAGTCACAGTCAATGACAATTGAGATCGCTGTTTCGTTTTATGTTTTTTGAGGAAAATCGCGCTTCACACAGATAGTATCTTGAAAAGTAATAATAACTTCAAATGCGCTCTTCGACAGCATAGAAAACTCTTCGCTCAATCTACACCATAATTCACAAAAGCCACAGTTGCAAGATTTCAATTTGGAATAAAGCATTGATTCACATTGAAGATCAATCAACTCATCTTTAAAAAGCAATTTGAAATAACAAGCCCGTGGCCTGATAAAATTCACACGTTCAGTTATGTGTTTCAAAACTTTTTTCAAGTATTCTGGAAAGGCTTATCTCGCCAGTGCATATCGATGAAGAACACAAGGAGTAGAAACGATGTGCAGTGCTCATTTGTTCACCAGAGTTGTAAAACCTGACTTCACGGAGCATAGGAGCGCCGTCTGTGCGTAACGAGCCAATGTGATTGCACGAGTTTATTTTGTTGATAGAAGTTAATCATTTCTTCCTGATCATCAGTCACTTCGCTAGTCGTCTCTAGACTTGCGCACATCAAGAACACTTCTTTCAACTCAACTGCATGTACAGTATGTATCTACCGTAAACCAAGAAATACGTTCAGTTCAACACGTCAATTGACCTACCAAGCAAAAGGGGCCTTTTGCTTTATTACTTCAAATTTCATCTGCTACGTGATCTAAAATATCACAAGACATAACACTTGTACGACAACATACTGTGTGGTAAATAATTTTTCTAATTTTTTTTTTTTGTTCTTTTCCACAAACCAATTCCACCATATTAATAGCGTACGGTTTGATAAGTCATTCCCAAATTGCGTGCGGTTTCTTTTATTTTTCTTTTGCAAAAGCAACGCATTAGAATGCTTCCAACCCTGTGATGTCTTCAGAAACAAACCTGAATATTGGCAGAGTTCCTACAGCAGGAAATCGAGAGCAGTTGGTCTGCAAAGACATATGGTTTTCATGTACATATGTGGGATGGCGTGAAGCAGAATGAGCCTACAAAATTGACGGCTTCGTGGAGCCATCACCAAGCGCTTTGGAACAAAAGATACCTTGAGTTTTTTTAATATCATCTGTTTTATGATTAATTCGACCCGAATGTCACGTATGGTTCTAGTTAAGTTATCTTCTTCCACACATTAACTGAGAATCTTGAAATCTTCCATTGTTAACGCATGAACAACTCATTCACTAAAAAGACCTCCACTGTGCTGGCTGTCCACTGTCTGCGCCCAGGAGCGGATCCAGGGAGGCGATTGGAGCGATCGCCCACCCTAAAACCTATGAAAGTAACTTTATTCACCGTGATTTCGTACAATTCCGAAAAAAGCATTCGCGATATAAGGCCATTTTGCCGTCCATTACTTTGTCACAGCGATTAAGTAAAGGCTACTTTATCTCTTTTACAGTAGTTAACCCGCGAATGAGACTTGGCTACCAAATATGACTGAAATCGTCCCTCCTTACCTCAGTGGCTGCATCCGCCCCTGCTGCGGTCTATAGCATGCTGTAAAAAGAAATAGAAGAATGGCATTGCAGTCTGACCATTGTTTGTGAAACCAGTAACATCTATTGCACAATAGAGGATTTTCAATTCTGACAGAGTTACAATATCCTCTTACGTACAAAGTCCAAATGATGTCGCGAACATGAACAGAGCTGATCAATTGAATCTAGTAACCTACATTTTTAAAGATGAACTAAAAACGGAAAACTTATTAGTATGCATAACCCTGAACCATAAACCAAAGTGCAACATCTCCAGTTTGTGTGATATATCGGTAAACCTATTTCGTTACAATGTTCTGTGACGCCTGACATTGGAGCCTCTCACCAATCTACGAACAAAACAATGTCGGGTGTACTTTTGGGTTTTATCCTGCAACTAACTAGCCTAATAATCTACTTTAGGCCTATAACATTTTGCAAATTTCTAAACGTTCACGTTTGTTATAAGTTATGATTCAGTAAATTTACCCCTCGGAAGGTGAAATTTACCGCTGGTGGTAAATTTGCCCAAGGTCTAGAAACACTGGCCTAAACCCATGTGGCGATGTGATTACGCCACATACAACGTTGAATTCGTAGTAGCAACAGAAGAGTGGATCTGGTCAAATCATCGGTTCGACTCTTTGTTTGGTTGGATCAGGGCGACGCGGTAGTGTCCCAACAACAAATGGCTCCTTACATGTCAGTGGCTGCAATCCACTATTAACCTGCAGTCCTACCGTAACCTGCACTCCCTGAACTGAACCGAAATTTACAGCAACCTGCAGTCCCAAAACTTAACCGAAATTTGCGAAGAAGTTCAAAAGAAAATCATAAATTCCAATCCAAATCTATTTAAGCAAAAATAATAACATCCAAATCCATCAATATATTGATCTGTCGCAAGATTTAAATCCAAATCCAAGTTTTACTAAGCATGTCCTCTTTTCGTGCTTCAAAGCAGTGACAGAAGTGGGATTCGAACCCACGCCTCCAGGGGAGACTGCGACCTGAACGCAGCGCCTTAGACCACTCGGCCATTCTGCCTGTGGGTGACCCCCCCCAAATCCAAGTTCATATTCATCTTTGGTCATTTTCATGTATTGGGCATGCGAAAGACGAAAAGCAGACAAGCGTCTACAATTAAGCTTTTGGACTAGGGTCAGGTTTAGCATTCAGGATTAAGGTTTTGTGTTAGTGTTTAGGGTTAGGGTTTAGGGTTATCATTTAGGGTTAGGGTTCAGTATTAGTGTCTAAGGTTAGGGTTAGCGTTTAGTGTTAAGGGTTAGGGTTTATGGTTAAGGTTAAAGGTTAAGATTTAGGGTTGAGGGCATAGGATTATAAAAATGAATAGCCACCTTAATCCTTTAATCTGAGAAGCAACTGACATGTAAAAAATAGGTCACATATTTTGCAGAGGTCAGCAATTTGGTTTGATACGTTTTTTTAGTCTTTTTAAAGCGAAAACCAGATACGGTCGTTTAGACACTGCCAAGAGTTTATAGCATTAACTTTGGAGTTTAAGCAGGAGTCGGAGTCCAAAACTTGAAAATGTTTCGGAGTCGGAGTATATTCAGCAGAAGCAGGAGTGGAGTCGGAGTCAAAATTTCAGACTCCGTACACCCTGACTCGCTTCTCTTCTCTGGCAACACTTTCCGCTCTAGCGAAGTGTTACACATGGACGGATGTGGTAGTGGCGAAGTGAGTGTTGCCAACCTTAAGGTTTTCCCGCGAGTTTGGGCTTGTTTCTTTGTGGAATTGCGTTTTTTTTTGAAGACTTGCGGGTTGCTTATTTTTGGGCTTGCTTTAATTGAAATTTGCTTGTTTTTTGGGCTTGTTTTTTGCAGGTTTATGTTTTGTGGATTGCTTTTTTTTCTAATTTTATGGCACTTTTGCTGTTTCAATTTATTGCTAAAGTCATGGTGGGCGCGTTTTTATAAAAATTTGCTCATTTTGGGGTTGTTTTTTGGATTTGCCTTCCTGCTTTTTATTTGATTATCTTGTTGATTTTTTGTTTTGTTAAATTTTGCTGCCAACGCAACTTGCGCTTATTTTTCGGTTAAATTACCTATTTTTGGCTTGTTTTTCAAACTTGCTTGTCTTTGCAAAATCACCTGCCATCACAGGAAGCAGGGTTGCCAGTTTGGCTTTTTTGAGGCCAGATTTGTAATTTTTGGCCTTTTTTCAACTCCTTTGGCTTTTTTTGTTTTTGAAAAAAGGCCAAATGAAATTTGGCTGTTTTTGGCCTTTTTTGGCCAATTAGATTTTTTATGTCGATTTGGCAGATTGAAAGATGATTTCGGCAGATTTCTGGGCACCAGCATATTTCTAGACACTGTTTCTGGACACAGAATGATAAATTTTCAAAATGATAAAAATGAGAATTTATAATTTTTTGTTTTGCTGTTTCATGCTTAGTTATAGATTTTCAATTTCAGGTTCTTCAGCAAAACCAAACGTTTCGAGAAGTTCATTAATGGAGTGAGCTTTATTTTTTTATGTATAAAATGTGTAAATATTGCTTTTCAAAAGCGCATATGGCTGTTTTAAAGGTGTCGTGTGTTAATTGCGTATTTGGCCTTTTTTGACGCTATTTTGCCTTTTTTGAGGCTTGATCTGGCCTTTTTTGCTTATGACTACCTGGCAACCCTGACTGGAAGTGCATGACGTGGGTATAGGAACCTGGAACAAGAACTTGCCAAATGCTAATTTAGCTTTTTTAAAGCCAGATTTTGAAATTCTGGCTTTTTTGACGCATTTGGCATTTCTGAATTTTTTTGATTTTATGAAAATAAATTTTTCAGTCGGAAAGGCTTAGCTACATGGCAAAACATTGTCTGAGCTCCATATTCATTATAATCTCTTATCATCATCATTATTATGCAGGGTGCAAAGAATATTGCAAAGATTTACTGTTGCCCTAAAAATGTTCGATGTATATATTAAGAAACAAATGTACGTCATTATAATTAGGCAGTGGCTACAGAACCGCCTGTGGTTCTTCATATTTGAAACCTTATTCAGCCGCCATCTGTAACATAACAGTAGCGAATGATCAGAGTCAGAGTGCAGTGGGCTTGGTAGAAATGTACTTAACGTAAAAGGTAAACCCCAAATCTGGACCCTAAGGCTAACCCTGATTTAAACCTAAACTTCATAAACTTGTGAAAAAAGCAAAGAAAACGTGATCCCATGCATTGAAACATGCAACTACTACTACCAAAATAAAAGTTGCCAAGGTGAGAGCCAAACCGTAAACCATTGAGACAGCAGATGTAAACGCTACCATGTGTGAGTGACAAACTCAGTGGTTTATTTGAACTGCATCATGATCATGTGAGGCAGTTCCATAGCTACTTGCTTATAATTATGGGTAAATAAAATGCTTGTAAAGATTGGAATTGTATTATACCAATGTGTCTGAGTTTTAATATCTATTCCGTGTTTGGTTATGCATGTTTTATGTGTATATGTCTTAAGAGGACTATCTGTTTTTTTGGGGGGACAAGGTCTGTTTTTTTTGGTGAAGACAAGTTGGCAACCCTGCTTGGTGTCACAGGCTTGCAGCTCACCAGTGTGGAGCATTTCTTCATGCACACTGTTATGATCATGATGTTGTGTGCAGTTTTTTTGGTCATATAACTCATAGTCATAGGCTAGCCTAGATTGAAACGTTTTTGAAATGACCAAAAAATTTAGTCATTTTGGTCAGAATGTTTGAAAATATAGGATAATGAACACTGTTACAGCAAGTTTTAATACAACTGTGAGACAAATGACCAAAATGTCTCAATGACCAAAATGTCTTAGCAAAAAATCACCGAAATGTCTCAACGAAAATAAACAGGTTGTGTATCGTGTGACTTAGCAAAATCTGTGGAAATGCATCTTTTAGAAAACATACTTTAGTTCGAATAAAGTAAAATTTCCAAAAAATTTTGATCTGATATCATAGTTCCCATGCAATGCCCGTGTGTGTTTATTGAAAACAGTGTACTATGCTAGGCTCATGGTATTAAAATTATGGTTTGATTTAATTTGCAAATTGATTTCGCCATGAATTTTTAACATGTTAATGTAAGACTGTTTCAAAGCATTAACTAGATTAATAACCAAGGTTAATAGTTATTTACTATTTTTTTAGCAATAGGCTTTGTGATTGTGTTGCAAAAATATTGTGTTGAACATAGGCTGTTCACTGCATTACTCAGTACTGTATCTGTTTCAATATAGTAATAATAGTGCTAGCGTTTGAAGTCAAGTAAAATTCTCTACATTAGGTACACTTAATGGAAACTTACAGTGTTTTTTTACAGGTGTGGAAATGGTTAGTATGCTTCCCAACACTACCACTGCCAACACAAATGATGCTGATGGTTCTAAGAAATGTTTAACTAAAACAAAGCTGAAAAAGAAACGCAAAAATAAGAAGAAAAACTTACGTGAAGAGACAAAAACCTGTGAGTATTGTCATTGTTTGCTTTTTCTTAGCACATAATTGGTACTGTGGTCTGAGGAATGAGCTGTGTGCAGTGCACAAAGGTGTTCCAGCAGACAAACATTATACAACATGATCAACATCAACCTGAAAATTATAGACTAACCAAAAAGAATAGAACATACAATTATATATTTTAGTACCAGTGGGTTAGTAATTGTTTCATCATGGAAATATGTATATGAAATGAATCATTAACAAGAAAATGGCAAAACAAAAGCAAAGGCAACTCACAAATTGTTGCAGTACACAACTCAGCGTGTGCTAAAACTCTAACAACATTGATCTCATTGTCAAAATTATCATGCACTCATGTTCCCCAGTAAAACTGAGCATGTCTGCAGTCTGCATGCACTAGATAGATTTTCCACAACCTTTTCTGTTGCAATTTTCATTTGCGAGAACATTTTCATGCACATCTTGATTTTCATTTGCTTTGACTGCTAAGGCAAGTCTTGTGTTGTCCTTCATGTGGAACTCAAAGTGTCTGACAGATAGATATATTTTTGGTTGTAATGTGCCAAGTTTTTTCTTTTCACTTGAGTACCCATTGAAGAAGGCCTTTAATTCCAAACATGCCCATGCTCATGCTAATCTATAGAATAGTCTCTTTGCGCTGTGTTTTTCGTAGGCTATTAGTATTACAGTGTTGTGTCTTTAAACAATTTGACCTTACTAAATTATTATTCTAATTGTATTTGTAGAACACTGTAAATTAAAATGAAGAAACATCTAGTTTATCAAACCATTTTGCAAAAAACTATTATTTGCATCTTTACAATTTTGTGTCTGCTCAATAAATTATTTATTTTTTAAACTTATACTTTTACTGGTCAGTTGCTGACATATTGACAAAATCATCACTTGAAAAAGACATTTGTTAGTAATTTTGAAATCAAAATAAAATTTTATCAATTGCCTGTCATGCAGCAGAGTGAGAATTGACCAACTATTACTTCTTGTGTGTCAAGCTAGGCGAATCCCGTAACAAAATTTAGTTCTTTTGAAATTTTCAGATGGTTCAAAAAGGATTTATCCTTTCAGTCAGCACACATTTCCCAAACACAACTTTCAAAATTCAAATGTTTGTTGCTTTGATTAACTTGTGTGCATTCAACAGTCCTGAAAATCTATGTTAATTATTCTGATGATTGTTTATGATATTAGCAATAAATTCTTGAAAAATGGAGTATCTTGAAATGTTTTCGTATTTTTGTTTTTCCATTGCTGTCTTTTTTGTTGAACTTGTTTGATACTGGCAATTCCAAAAATGTGTGAATGAGGAATTAAAGGTAGTTTGGCATAAAATACACGTGATTTCATAGCTGGTAAGTGGAAGGCCCACTACAAAGTATATGAGAAATTCAGTGTCAGAAAAACAACATTAAAGCAAAAGAAAAACTAAACGATATTGTTACGAATTTGGCAACATCCTTGACTTTTGCCACTTGTGTAGATGTTGATATGCTTCTTCAACAAACTTCCACTTCACCAGTGGTTAAATCTGTGAGCTGAGGCAAAAATCTGACTTTGATATTTCAATGGACATTTAAACTTGCCAAGATAACAAATGTGATTCAGTTGCCAAGATAACAAATGGAAGTGGATACCACAGCCAGCCTATGAGTAAAGACAGATATGACAGCCATGAAAAAAAATCAATGACACTGAAGGTATTTTGGATGGCATTAATTGAGAATTTTTCATCAGTAATGCTGAACATGATCAAAATGTTGTCTGATATGAATGGTACCTAGGAGAGAAATGGAAACAACTGGAACACCTAATATAAACATATCTGTAGTGTAGGCTAGAACATTTTTTGTTAGAAAATAGTGTGGGATCTTTTTATGTAATTGTTTATCTTCCTCACTTGTGAGAATGTTGAATAGTTTTAATGTTGTGAGCATTTGAGATATTGTTGAAATGTAAGCTTTTAACAAAATATTGTGTTTGTGTATGGTTCTGTCATAATTTTTTGAAGAACCTTGAAAAACAATTATCAAACCTGTATCAATAGGAAATACATAGTAGTGCAAAATTTAAAAAATAATTTGTTTGGATTGTTGTGTCAACAGTATATATACATTTTGAGGTCTAAGTTCATAACAAAAAAATTGCAACAAATATTTCAATCTGTATTTTCTTGATGAAAATATTGTTTTTATGATTTTTTGACAGTAGATATAAATTTATTGACCTGTAAAGCACCTAGAAACCAATTTTTGTGCATATGTGTAGATTGTGGAGTATTTATGAAGATACAAGCAAATTTGCATTGGCTTATCAGCAAAAGAGTGATTGCATGATAAATCTCCATCTAGTGGTGAATATTTCAACAGGCCATAACACAAACTATGTGCGATATGGAAAATTTTTTTTCTTTGGTGATCATTTTCAAAAAGCAATAAAATATATGAAAACAAGGAAGTCTGGAACATGAGGGCTACAAATTATTTTTTCTTAATGTGGAATGATCCATAGTTCTGTGTTTATTTTGTACTTACAATGCAGATGCTGATGAAATGGGAAGAAATGAGAATAACTTGCTTGATGGTGAAGCTACCAAAAAGAAAAAGAAGCATAAAGTTGCTGATGGATTTACAACAGATAATGGTAAAAATAGAACTATGAAAAAAAGAAAGAAACGTGAAGAACTGACAAAAGAGCAGTCTAAATGCAAAAGTACTGAAACATGCGCTAGTTTGCAAAATGGTTTGCAGGATGAATTGCAAAATAACTCTGAAGAACAGGTTGGAAATGTTGCTACCAAATACTGCAACGCTCAATTATCTAATGTTGAACGCCGTTGTGAACCTTTGCCAGCAAACTTGGGTTTGAATACTTCCGATCAAAACTTGGAGGTTAATGACAGTATGTTATTACCTAAACGGAAAAAGCACAAGATGAAAGATGTTGCAACTTCTAAAAATCGTCAGACTAATACCAAGCAATTGAAGCATAAAAAGAAACTGGCACCAAGTTCCAGTAGTTCTACGTCAAAAAGTATTTCTAGATGTGAAAATATTGACTCCGTTGATAAAGGGACGGACAGCATGAACCCCGTGGAAACGAAACATGTGAAACTGAAACCTAAAAAGAAAGTGAGTTGTGGAAACAAAACTGCTGATTTCGACAGAAGCGACTTTTTCACTGACGACAACATTGAAATTTCTGTTGGTAAAAAGTCGAAGAAAAGGAAATTGAAAGTTTCAAGGGATGTTGACGACGTAAATGAAGAAAATTCTGGATCAGTACGCAAAGTGATTAAACTGGATTCAGCTGCAGCTAACGCTGATGGTGAAATGCACGAAAGCTGTGTAGAAAATCATCGGTCCAAGGCCTGTCTCAAGGTCGGAAATTTAACTGCAGTTAAAGCTGGCGTCACTAGCAACCAAATTCCTTGCCCGCAGGTTGATGATACTGTTGAAGAGCATGCTGGTCCTAATAATACCAAAAGTAAATCCAAGGCTAAGAAAAAGAAATACAAGAAAGCAAAGAAGACGAAGATTCCTTCAAGAGATGGAGACTGTGGGGTTAACAGCCAAAGAACAGATTTAACCTGTAAATCTGTTTCTGTGAATTCAGGTTTGACGAAAGGTAAGTTGCTTAGCTTGTGCTGCGCAGTGCGCACCTGAAAAAGTTAATTTACGTATATCAAAGCTTGGTTTAACGAGGGGCGGTCAATTTAGTCGCTGAGTTGGTTCACTTAACATTTATTTCGCAAAACAAATAATGATTGTAAAGGAACATACCATGAACCAATTTCGTAGAGCTTGCACAATGTCCAAACGTTCAATTATTATCAAACATCTTATGAAACTTACTTATTTGGATGGCGGGTAATTCGTGTAATCATCCGATTAAAAAAGAGTATCCAAGCACGCTACAGGCGATTCGAGTTTAAATCACAATAAACCGTCAAAATTCTCAACATTTTCATCTGTGTGCCTATCTGCACTTATTTACTTGAAACTAGGAAGTAGAAAAACGAGGGCTTATTCAATTACAAATTATTTGTTATTGGGTTCATCGCTTTATACGCAACAACCTAAATTTACTATACACTGCTAATCTCATGATTACATGTTTCATTATCGTTTTCTAGTAGATTTCTTCGACATAACTGAGATTAAAATGTTTGTAGTTGAAATTGGCAACAGTAGCTTAAACCTGGAATTAGTGTGATTTGATTTCGATGGGTTAGTGTTGTAGCTCAAGGTGCTGACGCGGTATTGATCGTATTGCATTTGGCCAAAATGTGCATGAAGTATTGAAAAAGTATGGAAATTCCCAATTCAACCATTTTATTTCTTTATTCAAATTTTCTTCCTTACGGCTGATGAGAGTTTCGCAGATGTTTTTTACATTGTGATCGATTGATAAATTTTTGGATAAATGAAGATAAGTGATGGTATTAAAGTTTTTTCATTCCGTATTGAATAAGTATGGAAAATGTTTTATGAAAATGTGTGACAACCCCGTGTAGTTCCGAAGTACAAGCAGCTCTGGATTTGCAGTCTGTCGCGAACTTTCGGTAACGCATGCGTTTTTTTTCGTAGCAGAGTACACCAATAACGAGTGCCATCAAAATAAGACGATAAAGGTGAGTGTTTTTAAATGTGTGGTATGCTCATAGTAATGCAGTTTGCGACGAAGAAGCAGTGTGAGCAATCGATGTAAAACCTCTGGAAAGATCTAGTTAAGCGAAAAATGATAAACGTTTTACATGTTCTGTTGTTGCAATGCTCGTAGGCTCTCGCAGTAGTATTTGGTAGTTCCAAATTTAACCTGTAAATCAGTGGTTCCCAAACTGTGGTACGCGTAGCAGTGGTGGTACGCGAAGGCCTTCAAGGTGGTACACGAATATACCTACTTTCTGTTTTTCTTCACAAAAAATATATTCACAGCTATAATTTTTACCTGACGGGTTATGTTAATAAATTCCTGAATTTTTGTATGGCCTACTTCCCTTCTTGGTTTCTAAAAATGGCCATAATACTTTCTCACAGCCATTTTCTTCATGTTGCATTTGTGTCAATTCTGGTTTTCCAAACCTATGATCGAATGATATTTGGCACATTGGCTTTTCCTGGAACAAGGTGGTACGTGTTGACAGTACGAGACCCACAAATGGTACGCGACCAGAAAAAGTTCGGGAACCACTGCTGTAAATAGTCGCCCATAGCCAAGGACGGGAATTTGAACACACTGTAAGACCTCTGAAAAGATCCAGTTATGCGAAAAATAAAAAACGTTTTACATGCGCCTGTTGTTGCAGTGGTCATATGCTCTCACAGTTGTATTTGGTAGTTACCCGCTTGAAAGCATAATTGAAAACAGACGACTTGACTTATATTGAAACTGTTAATTGAAAGCAAGCTCGATAACGTGCTAGCGTTATTAACTTAACAGTTGTGGTAATGTCTCTTGTGAGGGGGGGGGGGCTGAAAAGTCCGAACAATGTCACAAGTACTTTCTTCAATACAGCAGCAAGGGTGGCAAACTTGCTTCTTGCCCCGGGCGCCATCCAACCTCGTTACGCCCCTGCTTGTGAGCTTCTATGCATTTCCATTGATACGTCGGCGTGAGTCAGGGGCGGATCCAGCGACTATGGTTAGGGGGGTCAGGGCCGGCCTTACGCCGATGCTGCTGCATTGGGCCCCGCGCCATGGTGTTTAGGCAGATTGTTCATTTTTGCCGGATACCGTAGTCCTTGCGCTCGAGAATTGTAGAAAATGCTTATAAATCTAATTGTTAGCAAACAATCATCTCGTTTGAAACAACGATTAATTTCTTCTTACCGAACGTTATCAAAAGTTCCCAATTCTCATGCTGTAGCCATAGCGCGTTATGTCTGCACTCTGCCGTGTTCCACTCTTTGTGAATGGAACTTGATTGCTACTATTGCGAGTTAAGACTGCAGTAGACCTGCAGTTATTGCAAACAACAAGGTGTGTAGTGATTCAACTCGCAATGAACAAGACGAGACGAGTGTCTGTCGTAGAAATTTCGATCGCAGTTCAGCCAACGTAACGTTGTTTCTCGAAAAATTATCGAAGGATGTTTCTGGTTTGGAAAGTGTTTGGTTGGTTGCGGGTCATCTGCATTTTGACAAAGGCAGTTTGGCTTCGTGGCAGACAAAAGTTGAACCCGTGGAAGCCAAAAATCTAATGCAAACCAGCGCAAAATTTTGTTAAGTGTGCGCACTTCAACTTACCTCCTTTTCTTTGTCCACAGATTTGCTCCGCGTTATTTTTCGGTCGTGCTAGTACTTTGATCATTTGCCACCCCACCAAACTTTCATTGTGTTTTGCCTATTTACGAGCGTAGATAGGTAGAAAAACCACTACTTCAAAGTCCTGGTTCATAAAAGTAAAGGACACATAACAGCTGCTTTGCAGCGTGACTAAGCAAGGCAAAAATTGTGAATGCCATCCATGAAAAACAGTCTGCATTCCACCAAGTCCATACATTAAATTGGGGTTTGAGGGAACTTTGGGCGGATGCATCTGTTGCTCTCTTGTGAAGTCTGGTTCTTTTCGTGTATTACGTCGTAAAACGGATAGTTGATCGTGCGTCCAGTCGTTACCGTAGCTTATTATTTGTCTGCGTTTACCCTGTTTCAATCCTGTAGAGCAGTTAAATCTTACGCTAAAATGGCTCGAGTAGTGTTTAATTTGCTTAAGGTTCACTTGACTTCTCGTTCTTTTATTATGATAGTTAACATGTTGCGCAGCAGAACGGAGGAGCTGGCCAGTGGTTTACAGCAGAGTTTGACAATACTGCCAGACAAGAGAAATTCCTTCGATTGCTTGGTGGGAAGAAAAAAGAAAACAGTGGAAGAATGGCTGATGCAAGAACCTTTTCGTCGTTGGCAATGAATTCTGCTCAGTCAAGAACACTTGCTAATGCCTTGGAAAGCCAATTTAATGCAAGTTTGACATTTAATCTTAAAAAACGTGCAGAAAACAACAAATGCAAAGGGCTGGGTTTTGTAGAAGATCCATCGAGAGGAAAAACGTTTCATATTGATGCTACTCAAATTAAATCAAAAAGATTTGATGACTGAACAAACATGCGTGTTGTGATGCGATTAACTAAATGCAGAAATCGCTGCCATATCTATCCTGGTTGCTGGTCAGTAGGCCTACTATGACAGTGGATGTTCCAATGTTTCAGCCAGTTGATCGTACTGGTCTCAATTCATCCGTCCCTGATCCGAGGCAAAAAAGGGTACTCCCACAATATTTTTGTAATCTTGTTGGCAGATCAACATCATTGTTTCCATTCCCTCCGAAAAAACAAGGTTTAGTAGTAGAGCGGTAGGGTTGCCAGATGGCCGGTATTTCACCGGCCTGGTCGATATTTTACTGCAAATTTAGCAGCGGCCGGTATTTCGAAAACAATTTGCTGCAGTAACTGCGAAAAGAACTAACGCAGAACTTTTCAATTTACAATGACTCTAGCAGTGAATCTTGTCAGGACAATTCTTTAAGGGAAGTTCATATAAGGGCAAATTGTTACTTGTACCTTAACAACACTCATTATTGTCTCTCCGTTTTCTCTTATTTGTTTAGTAGTCATACTTAGCATCATCCGTCGTCTCCGTAATGAACATTTCTTTTGGCAAATAATCTGGTGTCTGAACTGCTACCGTATAGGCCAGTGGTTCCCAACCTGTCTAGGCTTGCGGCACCCTGCAGAAGAGAATTATATTTTGCGGCACCCAGTGGCGAACCCATACAATTTTGCTTCAATGTTTGATGACAGTTTGAAAATGTATTTTTAATAGTATATTAAAAAACGCATTAGCTCGCGGCACCCCTGGGTATTGTAAATGGCAACCCTAGGGCGCCGCGGTTGGGAACCACTGGTATAGGAACCACGCGGTTGGGAACCACTGGTATATTGCAGGCAGTGGGGGACAAAAGTGACGAGATTTGTTTGTTCCCACTTGAAACAAATCTTTTTTTGCAAAATTTTTAAAATCCAGGGGGGGCAAGCCCCCTTCCGACGCCCAATGTAGTAAGATATCGACAATAATCACCTCAATATTAACGACCCAACGAGACTTCCATGGGAAACACATTTATTGATGTAAATACTGCAAGTCTGAACGGTAGGCGTCAACTAGGCACACAAACACTTGACCTACGACAGGTTTTTTAAGGCGTTTTAGGGACTCGATTCCGGTCCCTATAATCAGAGAAAATTATTGCAGTGAATCAGAAATATACTCGTGTCCCTTGCAATTCTTTTATTTCTGCAAACCGCGACTATGGTGGTGGTAAAGCAAATTTCAGAAACAAATTTAAATAAGACAACAGAACACGGATCGATATAAAAATGCAACTGATTTATAGTAATCAAATTCCTATTTTAGGGAACTTAACAGGTTCATTGGGGTTCCTGAAACCCCGTGGCTGCTTAAAAATCTGGATAGCGAGATGTGAAGTGCAAACTTTGTCCAAAATAGGCGAAGATCCTGATTTTAATTAATCCGGCTCAATCTTTTATTAGGAAAAACGGTAGAAATGGTCTACCAAGTTTATCGATCAGCAGAAAACAGTTAAATTTGCCAAAGAACGCACATTCGCCCCACCGTGTTTCGCCTGTTTGAGCATATCTTGGCGTATTCGAAGAAGAAGTTACTCGATGTTCAAGATCAAAATTTCAACTGTCATGAAACTTACCGCGAACATCTTGCGGGAATTTTCCAGAAACCTTGGAAAGATGACATGGTGCATGTTCAAAGGAAGTCCCCAGGAGTAAATCTAAGAAACGAGTTGCAGAGTTCCTTGGAATTAAATGGCAATTCAAACGCTTCAGGTCTGCTATTTTTAGGAAAACTGAATGTTCACCACATATTTATTAAAAAGTTTTGCGATCCGTACGAACTACGGAAACAACCACGGGTTATAATGAAATCCTCGCCAATATTTTCCGATTTTTATGTGCGTGGTAAAAAAACATCCAGCAAGCAGAAAATTCCTCGTTTGAAAAGATTTCTCAAGACAGCGACATGGAGACAATTGGGGTGGCGATAGCCCAGTGGTACAGTGTCCGCCTTTCAATTAGAATGTTGGGTGATCGATCCGTGTGTTATGCCACTGAGTGAATCGCCGTGGGTGGCCGCCCCGGCAAGAAGAGAAATTTCAGGCTTTGGGTTGCCACCAATTGCCGTCTCCAAAATCAGTTACAGACAATTCAATCTTCAACGCTGCAGGTTTATCAGTAGCTACTGTGCAGACTTTTATCAGGAATACAAAAGGACGTTACACATACATCCAGGTTACAGAACACTTGCGGAGTTCTAAACAATCAATAAATTGATTATTTTAATTTTTCACAGCAAAATCTTGTCTGCATTTATCGGTGCAATGTTGCATAAGCCACAAAATCGGAGTTTGAATTCGCAAATCGAAATAAACTAACAGACGGACCCGGAGCACAGCGAACCATTTTGAACAACTTCATAACGAAAAAAATCATCATCGCTAAGGATAACGTTATCGGTGGCATTATAGACTGACTGCCTCACATTTGATGAACGTTTTGCAGTACTCATAAAAATGCATTAAACAGAGACAAGAGTCGGCGGAATTGTTTAACATGCAGTAAGTTTATCGCATTGCAACAAGACGTTTGCTGACTCAATCGCTGGTTGGTGCGCACTGTCGTGTGAGTTGGATTTCGGAAAATTTTACCTACGTCCGACAGTTTCCGAGACAAGAATCACGTTTACGACAGACAATCCTTGATGCCTCATTACGACGCGAAAATGCACAAACACTTAGCTTTCCGGAAGAGCGAAGGACATGGGCGTCGAAAGGATTATTCCGGGGAGGGACCAATAGTGGATTTTCCAGGGGTTGCCAAACATATTTTTGCACGGGGGGGGGGCCAAAAGTGTCAAAATTTCATTTCACCCACTCGAAACCAAGAAAATCTTTTTTGCTCAAACGTTGATGGGAAAATGTCGTATTTCAAAATCCAGGGGGGCCAAGACCTCGTAACCCCCCTATGACGCCCATAGCCAAGGATGGTAATATTGTTTTTAGACCGAGACTCCAGGATTAAGTTCAAGAAATAGGCAGCGTTGCAGGCAGCACTAACTTCAACAGGCAATGGAAACTTAGAACCATTAAATTTTTTTTCTCTCGAGCTATCTGCTTTTTAGATATTCAGTTGGAAACGGGGCATTTAAGATTTGTCAGTGACGTTTTGCATTCTCAACCGCGCGAGGGATAAAAACACTCGCAAACATCAGGATTATACAAGCGCAAGATAGTTATCAAATCCGACTACAAAGAATATCCTTGGTAGGCATAAAAAATGATCTGCAAGAAATGTACGACAAAGAAGTATACAAAATCCATGAAAACAAACGAGGCATTGGCGCTTAAAAAACTTTGACAGTTGGTTGTGTTCGTATGTCATTTTTACTGGATACTCTTGCCTGAAGAAAATCGAAGGATTTTTGCTCAGACGACAACAGTAAGCTACACCAATTCTGACAAACATTCCAGGGACCAAGTGACCCTCCACCTATGGAGTTGCCATTATGAAGAGCGTGAAAGTCTAGCGCAGTTGATCGTTCGCATTATCAGGCTGCGAATTGCTTCCCCTCTCCAAATTCAGAATGTCCACGAAATGATTGACTTGCACCAGCCATCAGGACCTTTCCGAGTTGAAAATTCGTTTCGAATTGCTGCGACAAAACCTTCACAATTTCTGGACTGATACTAACAGCACAGTCACATTGTCTGCGCTTCCTTTTCGCACAGCTTCGCTGGCAAGCTTGTTGCAGGCAGTCTCGAATCGATAACTTTCTAACGTCTTGTTGCTACCCTCCGGTGGCTGAACTGAGTTGTCCTTAAAGTGAAGAAAAACAGACGGAATCATTTAAAAATACAAACAAACCGACGGAAAGGCGTGCGTTGAAACGATCGGAGTAAGCCATGGCTGTTTTTTTTAAGAGACAAGCTTTATGCAACTTAAACGGTTGAACATCAGTCGCGTTTGTCGGCGTGGAGCAATAAAGGAGGGTTGGAAAACCCAAAAGCCAGTTTTGTTTTGTTCTTCAGACAATATCTGAACAATTCAACACGTTGCGAATCGTTTTGTTTCTATGGAGAAAATCGTTGTGCCATTTTTCGTATACATTTTCTGATAACGCTGAGAAGCAAGTTCCTCTTTTCAGTATGAAGGTTCTCAAAGCGCAGCCTACTTTCACTAACCACCACATCAAGTACATTGTATGTTTGTCGTGAATTATTTCCATTAAAAGGAAGACGCCTTGAAATGAAAAAGTTTTCATGGACGTAACCACGTCACATACATGAAAACGTGCGCTCGCACTGTTCAATAAAACAACACCTCAGGAATAATCCTTGCCGTCACTCAGCGCACCACGCGCACATTACCACGGGTTGCAAAAACATCGCTCAAAGCAACCGCATATCACCAAATAAGTCTTCGAACAGATGGGACGACAGCTTTATCTGCGGCGGAGCTGAAAGAACGATTACAGCAAATCGTATCAGATTACCTGAAGAACGTTTAACACAAACTGAATCGCCTGGTCCGGGTTGTAGACTTTCCACAGGCCGTCGCAAGCGATCAAGATGAAACGATCGTTGGCGTTCAGCTGGCACCTCTTTACGTCAGGCACGTTTGTGACGCCGCACCTCTTGTATTGACCGTCCCCGATCGATCTCGACACTTCCAGGATTCCCAGCACCCGACCCTCCCTGCAGTGAAGGATCTTCGTGGTTTGCGTAAAAGGCGATCGCGTGCGTGGCAGCACTAACGTCACCAGCGTCACACACGTGCACTGGAGACGACGAAATATATAAGTCTCTGCCAAGAAGTCCGCGCGACGCCAAGACTTCACTCGGGTTCAGCAGAAACGGTTCAGCGCAGACCCACCTTACGGTTCCGCCAGCTTTTTGTATTCTCATCCGTTCCTCGTAGTTCGTGGGGTTGTGTTCCTTGCTGAGAGGTATAGAAAGGTGCTTTTTTGTTTCCGCGTGATACCTACAAAGTATGGCCTGGAAAACAACGCATACCTGAAGCCGTATCAGCATAACACTTGCAAATGATGCAGTGAATTTTCGATATTACCTTAAACGTTATTACATCTAAAAGACTTCATCTTCTACAACGTATAGCATTTCGTTATGCACATGGTAGAATGCTGCTTCTTTCAAACCGCAAACAGTAGAGCCAACACACCCACTCTATTTCGCTGAAGTACAACAGACGTGAAGGAACCGAAAATCCCGCAGAAATGTTTGCGTGGATTAGCTCAAGCCACTGGTAAACGCTTCATCAACAAACAACTTTTCAACCTTACTGTCACCGAGATTTGCAATGTACAGCGTGTCGTTCAAGACGAGAACGCAGCAAGCAGTTGTTCCGTCTTTCCACACCGGTTTGCTGAAAAGAACACCAGGCACTTTGCATACAAGTCATGAAAAACATGAGCGTTCGCAACGTAAGTCGGGCAGCAAGACTTTGAGCTCACTGTCTGAAACTACCACAGAACCACTTCAATATCCACTCAGCGCCACAGCCGGCGCTTAGGCGTCAAGTTGCAATTAAGTATTTCCTAGAAAAGATCTACTAATCACCACCGGGATCAAGTATTGCTGCGTGACGTCACAGGCAACTCGTCAAGCACATATACTCGGCGTCAGAAAAAGAGGTAAGTTTATCTGCAAAACATTAGAATCACATCAACAAACTGGAAAGCCGCAGTTAGTTTTTGTTCAGCCTAACACAAAGTTATTGAAGCAAAATCATTGATTATTCTGGATAGGTTACTTTCGTTGAACTCACAGGAATATTTTCACACAATTATCTGAACTGGCTGGGCCCATGCTTGACTGCAATAGCGTACGTGAGGAAATACACGTCTGAAGCAACAAACTAATGACATAAGTTTTTTAGTTCATTGCATTTAATCTCTGCTGAAAATAGAGCACTTCACCGCTATTACTTGAGAGCATTTGATCGCATTCCTGCACGCTCAAGCTGGGCGTGCCGGTTGCACCAAGGATCAATTATTATCGACTTGTCAGACTCAGACGAATTTTCAAGTAACTCACCTCATTGCGGCTTCTTTTAGAAATTCTTCATCGACTGCTTTAAATGAATCTAGAATTTGGCGTTTCATTTCTTTGTCGAAGTTTTTCACATCACCTGGTCCACACAAGTAACGAAACAGTCACTTTGCATCGTGCACCCTATGCGCAATGTGATCGATCAGTACTTGCAAATTAGGACCTTGCATTGATAACGCCACTAAACTTATAGGCACCTTAGAGCAGCCCTTCCCCACATAACAAATTACAGGCTACAGATACGCAAAACTGGTTATTAATTTTCGTCCACGGAATAGCTTACCTTTTTCTAACCTACGTCATTAATAACCACGGCATAAATCCGATTTTTCCCCTGCCTCATGAACTCATATCCGTGTTTCTTTCGGTACAAACAATACGTTTGATCGTACCAACATGCCCAGAAAATACAGCCCCACTAAATGCACTTTCAGTTTATGATAACGACAGCACCAGAGCAAACTTAAATAAAAAGCAGACTAACGTCGCCTTTAGCGACGCGCATTTTTGAATTTGTTTGTTTCAATCTGAAGAATTAGCCATACCCTGTTGTTTATCCAAGGTCATCGTAGACAGATACAACATAAAAGCGCCGCGAATCGTTTGTGAAAGTTTGTTTACGTTTGAACGTGACCTCACTCGTTCGCACTTGCATTGCAACAACAAAAAATAGCTCTAGGACAGAAATATTACAACTATTTGCGTTACAACGTTGAACAAACTACACACGTGTCATGTAGAACAAGAAACACCTCCTCGCCAATAGTGCTGCATCGAATAACACAAATGTCTACTACTCCACACTAGTAATTGAACAGATACAATGCCTTCATCAAAAAATCGGCAGTGCGGCTCTAGGTAATAACTGTGCCGAGGACACGCGCACAGATGCTGCGCGATTGCACTTCGTAAAAAGACAGAAAATGTTAAGTACAGGGTTTTTTAAGGTGTTTCAGAGACCCGATCCGGGTCCCTACAATTGAAAATCGGGTCCCTAGAACCAGCGAAAATTGAAAATTATCATCGGATCCCTGGTATCACAGACATGGGGACCCTACAGGTCCATACCGGGTACCTAACATTTTCCTTAAAAAAAACTGGTTAAGTGTATCATCAAACTCTTAGAATGATGACTAACTGCATCTGTGAACATAACCACGACCCTGTCAAGACGAATTAATCTGCTATAGTCGACCATTATTTCAGTGTAGTCAACGACATCGCTTAACCACATGCATGTTTCGCTAGTTCACTGACGAACAGCACAAATATCGTTTAATTACAATTTGGTTTTGCTTCTGATCTTTGATTATAACTCTTATGTCCAATAAGTCACTATGAAAATAAAATTAGCGTCGGGCAATTCGTTCATTTTCTTTGAAGCGGAATTCCAGTGTTGCAACCTCTCCGGTGGCGTTGCGTTGATTGTGTGATTCACCACGAACGGGATGTGCGCGAAGAACAAAAATATATATGCGTGGTGCGAACAAGCAATAATAGAGTGATCTCGTCGGGTGATCTCCATTGTTGCTTGCTGCCACGGTGCGAAGCTTTGCGCACTTGCCGCTCGGGATTTCCGATCGCAACACCAGTAAGGGTCAATTCGCTGAGTACAACCCAGTATCACGAATGGAATTATTGAAAGTCATGTGGTTTTAATTGTGTGTAAATCCGCCATTACCGTTAAAATTTCAAGTTACCTTATACGATTTAATGGTTTCCTGCACATAAAACTTTCAACACAATTATATGATAATTCAAAAGGGTTTTCAATGTCTGACCCTCAATTTAGTAAAATTCGATCTGGACCTTTGAATGGCACACCGGTTAGCACAGCATAAAACGGGCAATTGCAGTGATGTTAGGAAAGTTGCAACCGAGTTTTCACCGCCATTACGCGCCAAGCGCTTTTCGCATGCGAAATATTTCTGCTGAAGTTTACATTGACAATTTGTTCCTTATACTGCATATCTCTTTTAATCCGCGACAGACATAATGTGGTTCGTCTACGTATGGAAATAAACCGTAGTCAGTGAAAAAAATCTATAATCAAGAGCCCATTGGCGCAGATGTGATTAAAGGATTACTTTCCGTGCTCATGCTCAGTTACCGACGTATAGCGAAACGAACGTGGTAATGACTGGATCAGAGCCCCTTGGATCGTTGCGCTGTGCACGTTGCGAACCGAACACCATAGGAAGCAACGTATCGCGGGGAAAATGCTGAAAATGTTCGCGCAAAGATCAGCAGAAGCAAGACGAGACCCGCACCAAATTTACCGAGAAAAATGCAGACCGTGTGAGGAGGGAACAGGAAATCGATGTTATGCAGAACGCGGTAACATGATGCAATAGTGATTTTAATACTTCTCCCAGCATCCACATTAATACCTAACGATGATTAAATATTACTACTTTGCTGCATGCGATTTTTATACTAAGTATTGTGCCATCCAAAGTTCATCACAGACCTGCTAGAGTATTCCCACTGAAAAGTTTAAAGTTTATTTGAAGCTGCGATTTTGACATAACCCCTAAAAACTCTATAAAATTGATGCTGAAGATTGTCCAACAAAAATATTCTCACATTACCCCTTCGTCAGAATATACTTTGGAATGAATGACACTTACGCAAAATCCTGAAAAAGTGGTTTTAAGCAAACCACGTTTGATTCGGACTTAAATTCATGAACTATAATCACCACAGACATCAGATCCGTGCGAAACAAAATGTTCACTAACTGATACAACTAAATTACATGTGACTGGAATCCACCTTGTTGCACATTAACTTCTGCAAGCATGAAGTTATCTCTATACCTTTTGGAAGCTTGTTAGCTAAATGCTTGTGTAGCCGCTTTGCTGAGTGGAGCGACGCTCGTTTTCCTCCATGTCCGTCGAAAACGGCGTAATAAGCTACTCTGCTCCTGAAAAAGAATCGACACAAGGGGTAAACCTAAGCATAACCTCGCCTATATCATGGAAAGGTTAACACTTTTAATGTGATGCAGGGTTAAGTTTGCAATTTTGAATGCAGTTAAAATCTACTCATGACTAAATTCCACATTCTAATAACTTTGAATGTAATATAGATATAACCCAAATACAACCTGCTAGATGGATATTGCACTTGGCTCAAACTTTTCGCATTGACAAAAATCACTTTGCAAAGTTGGGTTAATTGCCACTTGCAAGCAAGTGCCAGAATACTTGAGGCAGGTACGCTAAGTTGTTGGTGCGACCTAGGCCAGCTGTAATAGGTATAACGGTGTGGTCAGCCATCAGCCGGTGTCAAGAACTTGTAACATAGCTCCTTGAGAAAGACAAGTATCCGGTGTTATCTTAAATATCACCAAAAGTTCGACTAATTAAAAATAAATCTATGAAATTTCACATCGGCTCGTATCACTCCTAAAAACGTTTTTGTGAGTAACTCTTAGAGCTGCCAAGAATACTGAGCCGAAGCAGCTAAATGGCTCTACGTTAAGAAACTACGAAGACGTAAGATACATAATTTGGTAAAAACGTATACTTTTGGCAGACGGCTATAGCTTAACCACAATTGGGTGCACTTATTCAAAAAAACTACAAAAAGACCTTACACGTGATTAACAAGCTGACCGAACTGATCAGCGCAGTTGTCCATCAACACATGTGCATCTTGCATTTCGTCTCGTTCGCCTTTTCTCTCAGCAACGTAACTACGTAGAGTGGCAAGAAAAACTGCAAAAATAATTTGACATTTTTCGTGACACTGCCATGCGATCTTCAGTGTGTGCAAGCTGGCACGAAACGGTGGTGGATGGCTACCTGGTGAGGACAAAAGTAGGGAGCAATCGCAATCTATGAAACTGCTCATCGTGTAAAAGACAGCTGAGTCTTTTTAGCTGATTAAGATAGTGCGCAGCTTAAACTGTCAGCGCCTAGCACAAATTGGATGTTTATTTCCAACATTGTGAATGTCACGCACGTCGTGTTGGTGACTTCTGTATACTTCAGCCAACAAACCTCTGATACATAACCTCAAAAAGCGTATCTGATAGTTTTTGTGGACCGAGAACACAGCTATATTTGGCCATCCCGATGTAAAGACAACTCGGTAACTTGACCACTGTCTAAACTAGAGCCTGCGAAGAGTGTTGCTACAGAAGACGCGATGCACTGACAACTGTCTGAAGTGTAATTATTGATAGCTACAGAATACACGTTCTACAGTAATGCATTAGGCTTTCTAGACTAAACCAATTTAGTTTGGAAAGCAGGAAGAGTGTGTAGTCTGGTTAGACAGTGTTGCGCACGATCTTGCATACGCCATAAGAATAATATTAAGCAGGCAATACATTTTCCTTAATAGAACAAACACAATGTTATGATGTGTGTTCTGCAAGCCTGCAGTTTTGAATAATTTCACCAAATCTGGAAAATTCAACAATAGCTTGAAATTATTTCACATGCAATGCAGCCACATTTACCATTGCCACTCTTCAGCTGTTTTGGTTCGGCATGATATCTAGATTCATCCAATGCTGGTCGTTTCCGTGACGTGTCTGCAATTTACATGAATAAAGAAGTGCAATCAATCGTAAAATTGAAATACAGCAAAGCACAAGAACTTAATTCTCAAGAATCAATCATTTTGGTCAAGGAGTAACAAAAACTAAGATTCGTTGATAAGACATATGCTCTTTATCGTTTATCAAGATGGACCTTGGACAACCAAAACAGATGTCAAAATTGAAACAAATACTTGGTGTAGAAAAATATCAATCCAAAATTTGTCAGTTACCTTTGCAATTACAATAATCAACATATTTAGCAATGCAAACTAAAGGTGCAATGTTTCATGCCAAAGAATCAACATCAGCGCCATGACTCTGCATTATTGTGCCAAATGACAAATCTACACATATGTAATAATACAGAAATTTATACTGGGAGTACATTATATATAAAATCATCCACCCCAGAATGACTTGTTCTGTCACGACAGTGAACAACATTATAAACATACATATCTACGTTTTCAACATGAACTACATTAGTTTCCAGTAGACAAAAGCTACAAAATACAAGGCAAAAGTTGAAAAAAATTACATATACAGTATCGCCACTAAAGACTTCGTAAAACCCACAGCGGAGGGAAGGCAATTCATGGTTTTGTCACTAAAGACTTCGTAAAACCCACAGCGGAGGGAAGGCAATTCATAAATGGGAATTCTCACCACCCGCAAACGACATTCAAGTCAATCCTGTTTGGAGAAGCTATAAGATTGAGGCGCCTCAACCAAAGAAAAGGTGATTACCTCAGCAGCTTAAACCGACTCAAAGGAAAAGCGATCCGTTCAAAATTTCCTTTGAACATGACTAATGACATGATAGCACTGGCATCTAATTGGGAAGACAGACTACGCCCCTCAAAATGCGACAAGAAAGAAAACCCACAGGTTTGGGCTACATCTTTTCCCCATCTGCTTACTCTAACACAAAAAGAAAAAAAGTTAAACCCGAAGGCAATGATTACCTACAAAAGACCCACCACAATTGGACAAAAGCTAACGAACT
>Ga0210059_1000036_pt1 | contig 94599 bp, 59 predicted proteins | sample Ectturendosymbi2_FD_188042 | JGI IMG/M metagenome (GOLD analysis project Ga0210059, IMG submission 188042) | Ecteinascidia turbinata endosymbiont from Florida, USA - Sample 2 (SPAdes) (version 2) | ecosystem: Host-associated > Tunicates > Ascidians > Unclassified | place: Key West, Florida...
GGGAAGGAATGTGACCGTCACAGCAAAGAAAGAAGAAAAGAAAAGTTTTGGTGGAATCGATTCTTACGCAATTCGAGAATTGTATCAGTCACTTTTGCTTCCGGAGAATGTGAACAGTGAACAGTTAACTTCACAAGTAAACGAAGACGGAGTATTGGAAGTGACTGTTCCTCGTTTATCTTGTGGCGCGGTAGATGAAGCTTCAGAACAACAGAAATCCGCCGATGGAACCGAGCCAACAAATGATGAAACGCCAAACACAGCCACAAATCAACCAGATGCTTCGGACAGATGCGGTAATACAGAAGATTGACAAATGTGTCCGCAGGTTTCCTTGTGTGTAATTGTTATACTTTAAGTCTTTTGTTGTTGAATTCGCTGTTCTACTGATTTCTTCCATATCTGAGCTGTAAATACCATGCAAAAAATATTTTTAGTCGCACTTTGTGCTGCATGTCTGAGCGATTGGTTCGAACATTTTTCAAGTGGATACCTCGTGTTGCAGTATATGATTCGTTTGTCAATCTTCGCATGCCTCTTTTTTGGAATTGTGCGATCCTAAGATTATTCTTCGTTTAAATATTTGTAAATCCCTGTTGTTAGTTGCAGTTGAAATGTTCTTTTTGCGTATTCCATTCGAACACCGAACCCTGCTAAATTAACGCAGGTGTGCGTCTTTCTTCCATGAAAGACTGGCTGATTTTTGCTTGTTAAATTTTTAGCTACCAAGCACTATAAGCAATGCAAGTTGTTGTTACCGGTAAAATCCTGAATTTCATTAAAGATTTTGTTATGCAAGTATTGAAATAATACGTTATTGTGTCACTTCCACTGGTTTTACATTGTTATGAGTGTTTTTTCGCATAAAGATTTACTGCATTACGATGTTTTTGTATGGAATGAAATGTTTTCTAGCATGGTTTCGGTGGCAGGTTAGATTTGTTCTCACATTCACAGCACATTTCGTACACTGATTGGCAAAACATTTCCACCCACGGATTTCACAATTTTTTTATGACGCTACATTCAAATAGTGATATTTTTTAAGAGCGCAGTCAGGCGTTTGAATTTTGTATACAGCTATTGCAAATTTAACTTGACTAAGGCAAGAATAGAAAACGAAAGGCACGAAACCAGGCCCGTAACCAAGCGGGGGGGCAATGGGGCGAAGACCCCCTTGAAAAATTTTTGTCCCCCCTGGAAAAATATGTTGGACATTGTTTAAAAGTATTGCACATAGTTTAAAAAGGTTGGTCCACTCTCAGATAACTTTTCGCCTACCCTGGTGTCCCAAGCTGGGCTGCTTTTTTAAACAAAGCCGATGTCTATCATCATGACTTGATTCATCACCTCAAAAATTTCTACACACGTCACTCAGTGGGGCTCCGCAAAAGTGTTTGTAACCGGGCCCCGCACGTGCGAACGGCGGCCATGCACAGACGTTTAAGCTGAGTTTCAAATATTTTGCAACTGTAGTTTTCTTCATGTATACAAAAATCTGCAAACTGATGTGACATATGTATGCAGACATGACATAATGCTCAAAGTGACCCAGGGGAAATTTACTGTAGTGTAAAATGCACTATCAGTTTGTTTAAACTAACTCTAAACCTTGTTCCATCTCTTCTCCTACTAAACTTATAACAAATCTAGCCAGGCATCTTTACGCAATATCATTGGGCAGCTTTGGTAAAATTTGCCCTTTTTAATCAACTACTGCATATATGAAATGCTTTACCATAGGCCTACAAATATAATGTGCCTTTAACCACATAATAAACCTAAAAATGATGATAGATTAGAATTACCCTGTATTGCATTTCAATATAACCCGTCAAGCTTTTCGTTGTTTAAATTGACCTAGTGGCAATGTGTTGTGTGTCCCATTTTTTTGGCAGATGGGCCCATGCTTATCTAAAAAATAAAATGAAGAAGTACCAGCTCAGCTTAAAAAGAATAAAAAATCTGGCATTATCAAGTAATGTTGCACTGCCCTGACTACAACGTCACGAATACTCAGAACAGAAAATGTTAATCAACATGGGTAAAAAAACAAATCTAAGTGCGATTTTATTATTTACTTCTGGGTAGCAAAAAACAGAACTTGCTCTGTAACTGGTAAGAACGGCTGCCTATGAAGGAAAAATTTACTTTAGTACCACGGCTGACACGAGACTACAGTGGCGTACGCAGAAAATTTTCAAGGGAGGGTTCATCCAGTGGCGTATGGTGGTCATTTGCATTTGGTGTGCTCTCTTTGTGGCGTCACAATTTGACGTCATGTTCATGTTTCCAAACCAACGTTTTGGTGAAGTTTGTTGACATAATAGGCACATCCTTTTTCACGCACTCCCCACAGGCACATTCTTTTTCACGCACGTTTTGTGTGTCATTGCACTGAATATAAACTATCAGCGCTCCAAGTTAGGATATCGAAGGAAAATAAACTCAACGCTACGACACAGCTGTTCATAACTGCAAAAATGTCAAACTGCGCGTTAAAACAGGGGAGTGAAACACACTCATCACTGCGTCAGAGCTATTTACAGCGGCAAAATCAGGCTGCGTTCATGTCTTGTCGAATACGAGCAGTCGAGCATAGAAAGTGTACGGCTGGACTCACTGGCGTACACCCCGTATTGCAAGATCGAATCTTGCTAAACTACACAAGAATTGAGAAAGCGAATAAAGTAGCCTACACAAGAAAACTTTCAATTTTTTGTTATGTGTACAAGTCCAACATACGTTTAGTTTTCCTTTTTCCCTTCTGAGACATTATCAAATGCCTGAATGCTTCTTAGTTAAAAACTGCTGCTTTTGAGCTCGTGCAACAGTTCTATCATGCTACAGAGATTAGTAATGTAGTCAGCGCTTGCTCTGATCAATAGCAAACAATATAAATCAACACAATTGTTTCGGATAAAGTGAACTATAGCAGAACACAATCTTAAACATGCATAGTGCACGGAAAGTCTGCAAAAAGTGGTGAGATGGTTTCTGGATGCAGACAATAACCCAGATTCCCACCAAAACCGAATTATTACTTTTTGACCCATTTACAATCTTCCTTGAAATTTGCATACAAATTTCTTCCGTGGTATTTGCATTCAGTCGACAAATTAACAAGCAAAAGGTATGCGAAAACAATTAATCTCCTTTGCGAAGGTAAAATAGTTTTTGTAAAATATCAAGCTCAAGGGGGGTTTTAACTCCAAACTCCCCCTCTTGCGTGCGCCCTTGCGAGACTACTTCATCATGGAAGCTTTGGAGTTCAACATTTTCAACTCTTTGAAAAAATAAAAAAAGACGGCTGTGTCCATAGATCTATTGTGCCCAATCTTTCCCTAAATATTTCATCACATTTATGAGAGAGAGTTTCCAGTAGCCTGGCTGTTCATACGCGCAACCTAATCCTTTAGTTTAACCAGGGATGTGGAAGCGGAAACGGTGGAAGCGGTCCTTTTGCTGTGGAAGCGGAAGCGCGAAAATTCTACCGCTTCCGCTTCCACATAGGTTATTTGACTTGAAGAGTAACTTGGTGAAAAATTTTGTCCATTTCCCAACGTGGATTAAACGGTGAAGTTGCACTATAAGTCTGAATGAACGTGCGATATCAGTAGCGTGAGAGAATGAGATAAAGCATAACTGGCATCCATGGCGTTCTTCATAGAAAGCCAAGTCATCCTGCAGCTTACCGATTTTATCGGAGGCTGACTTTTCAAACCTGGCTGCTATCTACTAAAATGGCAACAGTTTGAAAGCACAGCAATCTCCCGGTTATGTTCGCAACTTGAATCTAAGCTGTTTGTGCGAACTTATGTGGTACGTGCGAATTTTGTAGCTATGCTTTTAACTGCCTTAGCAAACAGATGCTGATCATTAGGGCTAATGTTTGGAGACCGATTGATGTTTTGACTGAAGCTATTCTTTTCAGCAAGGCATGTAGTATTCACTTACATTATGCTATTCACTTCACAAACAATGTTAGGCAAAGCCAAGCGTTTAATTGGGTCATTTTGAGTCAAATCATCCAACTGATCCAAGTTAACGAAACATCGCACGACAGCACGGAGTGAGGCTGCTGTTGGAAAGTCTGTGGGAATCGGGAAGTTATGTGCAAATGTTATTTGCCCTAATGTCTGAAGACGTACACGAAAAAATTTAGTGCGTCTGTCCGCAGATTAACAGAACTGGGTAGTAAGGTGTTTCTTTGGATTGATAGCATGCATCGAGCAAACTGCCCCTTCCACTTTCACTTATTATTTTGAAAGCAAACGAACTTGCTGAACAATTATGTCAAATCTTGAACTTTAGCAACATAATGTTTCGTGTTTGACATTTTTTATGATCAGTTGTCACCAGTGTTGCCACTCTGGTTATTACGGAAAAGTACTAGATTTCATGAAAAAAACACTAGATTCGCAAAAAAAACACTAGGTTACAAAATCAAACTTACACACAGTGAAAATGCCCAGAAAATGAGTTGCCAACAATAGACATTGTGCGACTCATTTGCAAATCAGAGACAAAGAAAACAGCAACGCCTGTGTTTGTTTACAGGTCATTGAAACTTTTAACAAATGACCACCAAAACTTTTCTTTTCTTCGCAGCGATCGCAGCGCAAAACATATCATATTGTCTTGTGTAATTTAAGATTTAATTAGGTGGAATTTTTAGCAAATTACAATTCCACTAAATCAAAAGGTCGCAGTTAGTCTATTGACTGTTGCAATTACACAAAATTGTGCATTTAATTAAATTCAGCTCATTCATTAAAAAACACTAGATAGCCAAAAAAACACAAGAACACTATATGAAATGAAAAAACACTAGATCTAGTGGAAAAACACTTGGAGTGGCACCAATGCTTGTCACGTTTGATTTGCTGTAAATACCAATAAATTGCTGAAAAAGTTGATTCCAGAGATTTTCATAAATTTGTGCAAACTTAACTGGGATGCGAACTTAACTTAGATATTATTGTACATATGTGTTTGCCAACTCAGTCTAAAAACTTTTAGCATTTTATTAAAGATGTAAAAAGTTTTTCCAAAACCTCGCGTTCTAGAATTTTCCTCAAAGCAGTATTATGACTTAATAATGTATGACAATCAAAGCGCTTTGAAGAAACCTTAAACGGTACGCTATGCAATTTAGCTTGATATTTGTTAGGCTAAGATCAGGTTGTTGCAAGTGCTGTTTGTATTGATATGTGTTGAAGAAAGTTTTTCAGGTTGTGTTTAGAGATAGACCGATATTTGGGTTTTGCCGATATATCGGTATCGGCCAAAACGGCCGATTTTATCGGCTTCAGCAGGTGTTGACAAAACGATGTTATATTCCTCACGCATCCAGACACCTTGCGCAAGAAAGCACAATGAACCAAGTCAGGACAGTTATCTTGCAGCAACGCTAGCAGGTGCGGTTTCATAAACAAGCAGACAAGATGAACCATAGTGCACCCGTCGGCCGTCGCAGCCAAAACAAAAGCAATATCATTAATCAGATTAATTGAAAACCACAGCAAAATATCGAAATTGCTACAATTTGAAATATTTTAGCTCACAAATCCTGTTTTTTGAAGTTTATGAAAAAAAAGGTAAGACATAAACTACACTGTATTTTTGATAATGAAGAAGAAAACAAGAATTAAAAATTTTGGAAATATCGGTATCGGCTATCGGTCCATGAATGGCCAATAAATCGGTATCGGCCCCAAAAAAGCCATATCGGTCGATCTCTAGTTGTGTTTTTTGTAAGAGCAGAGTAGCAGTACCGTGCTGATAGATACTAACTTATGCGATCATTTTAAATAGTAATGTGCCCTTGTAAATCGTAAGCTGCTGGTTTTGATATTCATGCTTGTCAGCAAGTTCATAGATGAGATAGAGCCCAGACTCTGTTACAGTCCAAGCTCTGATAGAGTCCAGGCTCTGTTGGAAGCGGAAGCGGAAGCGATAGGTGTGGAAGCGGAAGCGGTTAACGAAATAGCCGCTTCCACATCACTGGGTTTAACATGACATCCCCTGTAGCGGTTTCAAATGCCTTGAAATAGGCGAACAAGACCAAGTGGTGCAGAGCCTTGAGCACGCGCCACGTAGGCTAAAGCAGGTAGGCTATGGCTCTGTTCGCTACCCAGTTGGGTCACAGCGAAGACTTGAATACGTTGCGCGCGGCATGTCTAGCCTCGTGCCCAGCGTCACTGGCTGTGTGAAAACGAAACGTTAACGCTCGATTTTGCCAGGAATGCGTCATTCACTACAAATTAATTCTGGCTAAAGCAGAAATGGGCGCCGCAGACCTCTCGTAGGCCTTTCGAAAAGAGAAGCCTACACAGCGGGTAAAAAGAAACTGAACTGAACTGAAGTAGACGAGCAAAATGAAGAGCATCTGATATTCTATGGGTTTTAGTCTTATCTTTTAATTGCTCACACGTTGTTTCAAAAGCCATGTTGTGTTTACTTTGTCAGGTAATGGTATAAGGCAGGCAGCAACAGTCAGGATTCAAGTCACAACGTAGGTAACAATTTATAATGTAAATGACGTCCCCTTGCACAACACAAAGCTTCACATCACTAAAATGAGCCAGCCTGCTTTTTAACCATGTTAGTAACTTTTTCGTTGTGCTTCGTTGAACTTTCTATGCGCACAGATATCCTAAAGCAGGGGTGGGGAACCTGCGGCCTGGGGACAAAATGCAGCCCGCGTGAACATTTGGCATGGCCCGCATCAGAATTTTGGTTACCCAAGTTAAAGTACAACATTGTGTCGAAACGAAGCTCCATGATAAGCAGGTATACAGACATAAGTCAAGAGAAGTCTCTCTTTCTCATAGTTAGATAATGGTAAAAGTTTTGGCTAAAATTTATTGATTTTGCGGCCCTCCAGCGATAATGCAAAATTCATGCGGCCCATGATAGTAAATAGGTTCTTCACCCATGTCCTAAAGGATAAAGATCTGATGCTGACAAACTTTAATCGCTCCATTTACATTTTACAAAACAATATAACAAAACGTTTTTAACTCAAGCCAGCTGTGATCAGATTATGAACGAACCCGTATAATGTCTGAGGTGATGATCCTCTCCTACATTTATGTTTTTGTGCTGTGTATGAAAAAGCGCTATTCCAAAGCAGCAGACTTCATTGTTAGAATTGCCCAAATCGTGTGTATCTAAATCCAAAACTGCAGCCAGTTTGTAACTGCAAAAAGATGCTGCCAGTTGCGAGGCAATCAATTCCAAATCGTGTTTGATTTGTTTAATTCTGACCAAGAGCTGCAAATCATGTACAAAAATCTTATTTTTGTTTCAGGAAAACATTTTTGTTTAACTGATTAAACTGCCGTCAGCAATTTTAAGGAGAGCGTGAGAGCAGACTTGCGGTGAATTGCGCGCAGAAATTTTGCAGAAACTGTTCAATAATCTAAGATTAAAAACGATCTCCTGTCGCCGCTGCTAACCATAACAATTCAAGTTTCGATTCAATCGGCGTGAAAACAGAATCACGTTCTATACTTTTAACTTGAGTCAGTGATGTTTCATTGGTACCTAAGGCAGGGGCGGATCTAGCCAGTAAAGTTGGGGGACAAATTCAGCAATATTTGTTCGTCGTCTCAAAACGGCTTTGATTCTGTAAGAGGGAAATACTGTTGTGACAAAACAATAGACGACATCATGGCCTTATATCACGAATGCTATTTTCTGAATTGTAAAAAATCATGATAAATAAAGTTGCTTTCGTAGGATTTAGGGGTGGAGATCGCCCACACTGGATCCGCCCCTGACTTGGTGTGACAGCGCATTGTTCCAGAAATTAATTTAATTTAATTTTAATTCATTTGTTTGTGAGCAGACACGAAGTCCATAGTATGAAAATGTATGAACAGCAGGCTAAACTAAGAAATCCAAGTCAATTCTTTGTTTGAAAATCTGGGCTCCGGTCTATTTTTATGCGTAAAATGTAGTTGGGTTCAAGGCCTATAGCCACCGGGAAAACTGCCACCTAGGACAACTACCACCTGGACAACTGCCACCTAGGATGACTTCCACCTAGGACAATGACCACCTAGGAAAATTGCCAACCGCGACAACTTCCACCAGGACAACTGCCATCTAGGATAATTGCCACCCAGACAATTGCCACCAAAGCCAACTGCCAATCAAGACGATCGCCATCAGGGACACTGCCACCTACGTAGGCCTATTCAGTTCTTTGCCTTTATAACCATTAAAGCCATTTGAACTTCACAAGGATCTAGTGTGAAGTGTGTAAAAATTCTTCATCCTCTGAACACTTCAAAAACGTTACTTCAACTTGGAAATATTTAGGTGGATAAATGTCGTGTCGATGTCAACATATCTATACTTGACAAACATGTTTAGGTAGTTGAAGACTTAATTTTTTATGGGTTCTTTGAAAATTTTCCCGGCAAACTCTCTTAAACAATTATATTGCATCGCATTCATTCAACGTACTCGTAAAATGCGTTTTTTCCCGTTAATTTCAGGTTCTGTGCATTCTTTTACCTTAGCTTTCGATTCGTGGGTTATGTGGCAAAAACAAAAACGTAACTGCAACTCAGTTTTGCTGCACTATGCTGAATCAACAATATCGTAGCACAGAGGTACTCAACTGCTGGGCTGCGAGAACTGTATGTGCTGGAACGCGATATGCCAAACTGAATTTGATAGCTTGTACATGATGCGTGAAACGCATTATTCTAGATGGTAGTTGTCCGGGTGAAGTGCTTTTTAAAAAATGTGGGATCGCTCTTAACAAAAACTAGTCATTTTCAACCGCATTTCAAACTCATTTTTAAATCAGATCTTGATGATGTAACCTATTCACTTTCATTGCACTACGAAACAAGGCACGAAATAAGTGTGGGAATGTGTTACGACCCCATTACACCTCAGAGGGGGCAATTTTCCTAGGTGGTGAGGTGTGGTGATGCGCCACATGTAACGTTGAATTCGTAGCAGCAATAGTAGAATCTACCTAGTCGAGTGGGGAAAATATATTGCTGGTATGCCGAGGGTGGTGGGTTCGACTCTCCATTCAGTTGGCTCAGGGCAACGCAGCATGTGGCTGCAGTGACAATTGTCCCAAGTGGCAGCGTACCGGTAGGCAGTTGATCCTGGATCTCAGTTGTTGTTGTAGGTGGTAGTTGCCTGGGTGGCAGTTTTCCAGTTGAAAGTCGTCTTGGGGGGCAGTTGTCCTGGGTGGTGGTTGTGCAAAGTGGCGTTTTTCCTAGTGACAGTTGTCCTGGTTGGCGATCAAAGGTGACCGGAGTCACTTTTTCAGACCCCAGTTCATCCCTGCCTCTGAAATTTTTGAATCCGGTTCGGGGTCTGGAATATTTTTAATTTCAAAATGCGACTCTTGTTCAAACTCTGGCTACTATCGATCCAACCGAAAATTTCCCATTTTCCCCCCCAAAATCACCACACAGACTCCTGCTACTGCTGAAATTGAAAAGTGACTCCGGATCCGATTTTTCTTACAAATCTTTGACACCGAGTCCAGATTCAGATTCGAAAGAAAAGTGCAAAATCAAGCCGGAGTTGACTCCGGCGCCCTGGTTCCATAGGATAGTGATCTTAGGCGGCAGTTGTCCGGGTGACTGTAGCCGGATTACGGTAAATCAGGATCACCAACCTTTTTGGAACTGAGAGCTACTTCTTGGTACTGTTGCGATCGGAAATCCTGAGCGGCATGTGCGCAAAGCTTCGCACTGTGGCAGCAAGCAACAATAGAGATCACCCGACGAGATCACTCTCGTCGTCACCGTTAGCGCGTACAACCAACTGTTCACCAGATTCACAAGCAATGTTAGAAGTCACTCACCAAGATCACTCCATCGGGATCACTCTATTATTGCTTGTTCGCGCCACATATATATATAGTTTTGTTCTTCACGCACATCCTGTTCGTGGTGAATCACACAATCAACGCAACACCACCGGAGAGGTTGCAACAGTACAGATTCATGCAAAGGGCTACCAAGTAGGCCTACCAGTTTTATACACAGACTTCTGAAATAAAAATTTGCTTAATTAAGTTAATTTGTCTTCAATTATATTATCATTAATAAAAATTAAAGATATACATCAGTGTGAAGACACTGATCATGTTTATTCTATTGTCAGAACACACCGGCGGGCAACCCACATGGTCCGTGCGGGCGACTAGGTGCCCGAGGGCACCATGTTGGTGACCCCTGCCGTAAATTATATTTAACGTTGCAATTCACTCATGGTTGCCAATTTGGCATTTTCAATGCCAAAAGTTCAGAAATTTGGCCTTTATAAAAGTGGTTTGGCATAATAAAATTCTGTTTAGCATGTACATAATAGTTTGGCAAATTTCTGACGTTTTTAGTGGTGTCGGCAGAATAAGCTGTTGATTGGAATTAAAGAAAAATTGTCTCCTCTCAGCTTATATTTTGAGAATGTTTTCAGCCTGTTTGCCATTTACTGATGTTATTTGGCATGTTTTGAATGGCGATATGACGTGTTTTCTCTGTCTGAACCTGTGAAGCTGAAGTTTTTTTTCTGTGGGGTTGCAACGTAAAGAACCGATGTCCGTCAGCGCGGATATCGTTAACGGATATATGATGACGTGATCGGAGTGTAAAAATGCCTCGTTTCATAACAAATAAACGGAAAGATGCAATATCAAAAGTATTTCTTCATTTCAATTTAGTATTACCTTTCGCCACACACGTAATGCAAAAAAGTTGCGATGTTTTGATTTTTTGTATATTCATAGCGGTTGAAACTCAAATTTGGGCCCCACTGAAGCGTGTTATCAATAATGGAAAAATCTTGGTGTGAGAAGAACGATTATGGCTGAAATTAAGCTTAGGATAGCAACAAATAATACAGGGGTCACCAACCTTTTTGAAACCGCGAGCTACTTCTTGCGTACCGATTAATGCGAGGGGCTACTAGTTTGATACACACTTCTGAAATAAGTATTTTGCTCAATTAACTTCAACTATTTTAGTATTGATATTCGTTAACTAAGTGTGAAGACATTTGATTTGATTGATCATGCTGATGTTATTTTTAGAACAGGTCCGCGGGCGACCTACTTGGTCCTTGCAGGCGACCTGGTGCCCGCGGGCACCACGTTGGTGACCCCTGAAATAATAGTTCAACTGCCGTTGTGGTGTCACTGCTCACTTGAAAATGTCGGTTTTTGCAACTCCGGTCAGGTCATCTTTACATCCTTCACCAAAATCCGCTATTGAAGGTTATCCGTCTTTTGCATGGCACCTTCTGTGCTTGTGGGTTGTTTGTTTGCAAATGTAATTGCATTTTGATTTTATTTGTGATAGAATTTTGAGGAATTTTGACAAAGTCGAATATCATGCTTGTGTGACAGATGCAAAGTAATTATAAATAAGAACTATGGCAATTGGCATGGGACATTCATTGTTTACATTGTTTTTTTTTACCCTCCTGAAGATCATCGTGACTAGAAAGTAAGATATTCAAATAATTCATATTGTGGCAGGTAAGCTTTTTTTTGGAAATGACTAAGGTTCAGTTTGTTATTCAAATGGTGTGGGTCTCGTGGTGTAGTGGTTGTGCGTTATGGCTGCTATGCCAATGGTTTTCAGTTTGACTCTCACTGACCTTGTCGACTTCACTTTTTTTTATACTTTTTTCAGGTTTACGACATGTATTACATGTGTTGGGTTAGCATGAGGTTAGGGTTAGGGCTGCGTTTAGGGTTAAGGTTAGGTTTCAGGTTTATCTTTTACGTTTACTTCTTTTCTTTCTGCCAAGCCTACTGCACTCACGTCGTGCATTACTATTAGTAATAGTAATAGTATTACATCACAGGTGGCGTATGAATAAGTTTTCAAATATCAAGATCCACATAGGGGTGTTACTGAAACACTGCTAAGAGCCACACAAAAGATGCTTGGGAGCTGCATGTGGCTCTTAAGAGTATGTGAGAACCATTGTTTCACAAGTAACACTAACCATGCTAGTGTTGCAACCTCTCCGGTGGCGTTGCGTTGAATGTGTTGATTCACCACGAACGGGATGTTCACGAAGAACAACACCATACATATATGTGGCTTGAACAAGCAATAATAGAGTAATCATCATGGCATGCGAACTCTATTGTTGCTTGCTGCCACAGTGTGAAGCTTTGCGCACATGCCGCTCAGGATTTTCGATCGCAACAAAATGATGCTGTGACCAGGATGCGGAGGTTGTGCCATGTGAAGCCTTCACAAAAAGAACGTGCAATCGTTGCAATTCGTTGTAAAAAGGAGGGGATGTTGTTGCAGTCTCTCCGGTGGCGTTGCATTAAATGTGTGATTCACCATGAACGGGATGCACATGAAGAACAACACCATACATATATGTGGCACGAACAAGCAATAAATTAATAGAGTGATCATGGCATGTGAACTGTATTGTTGATTGCTGCCACAGTGCGAAGCTTTGCGCACATGCCGCTTGGGATTTCCGATCGCAACACTAGCTGCAATGCAACAACCGTAGCAATGATTAAGCCAAGGAAACATCAAACGCTTTCTGATCCATTGTTCCCGTCTGGTGTTGTAATTTGTAACTACTTCTCAAATGGCTATAGCTTCAGCTCCGGTCTATTTTAAACTGAGCTCTGGCTCCTGATTTTTAATTTGAGCTTTGATTCTGGCTCCTGATTTTTAATTTGTGCTCCGACTCTAGGCAAAATGCCCAGCTTTAGGCTCTGGCTCCATAGCCCTGCCTAATAGTATTCAAAACAATCTGAATGTAATTTATACGATTCATTCAGCTGAACCGAGTGTGCAACCAAATATATTTCAGTGTGTTTTGGATGCAAAGTTATTAAGTTACTGGAAAACACAGCCTCATAAAAGGATGAAGCCTGGTTTCCCATGTCATTTCAATTTTGGCTGGTAAATGCATATGTCAGTGTTGTCCTAACTAAAAATCCTGGTTAACTAAAAACTCTTTAACTTACAAAATTTCTGGTAGAAACATTGGCCACACCATTCTGAGGACTCCACAATTCCAAGGACCTTCTAAACAAAATAAAACTCTTAGGGAATATTGGTAAATACAGTCCAGCACTATGCTTGCAAAAATTAGAGCTTGTTTTGCAACTTTACTTTGTTATCTTTAGCACTATTAAAATGATTCTGCTGTATCTGCTAAGAATAGTCTATCCTCAAACTAAGCACTCAATCCCCAGACCTTAGCTTAACACTTTCACTACCAAGCAGCAGGGTTGATTGATTTAAATCAAGCAATAAAAATAATATTTAAATCAAACATTACTAATAAAAAAAATCATGTCATGTTGGAGCTTTGTGTGATGTCTGTGACACATGTAATTAGCATTCTAATAGGTTTTCACATAGCCTATACAGCAAAAGTTCCCAACCTTTCTCTGAACGTGTACCCCTTTAGCATTTCGATAGAGGAGCATGTACCTCTAAAATTTCCTATGACAAAAAACCTTGAATAAAGTACTAAAATTCTACTGAATTTTTAATAGAACTTTTAGAATCTTGAAGCTATAAAGTTATACTCCATTTCCATGACTCAAATTTGATTTGTTGCAAATGCACAATAAATGTACCCTGGAGATAGGCAAATGTACCTCTTGGGGTACATGCACCCCAAGTTAGGCACCTCTGCTATACAGTGTTAGTGTAGAAGGCCAAAAGTTTTAATGATGACACAAGTTGAAACCATTTGAAGTTTTATCAATCATAGCAACTGTGAGGTCAAGCAGAACAGGACTTTTCGGTCTGGCCGTTTTGGTCACGGGACATTTCAGTCACACCATTTCTGTACATGAACAACTTTACATTCCTTTAATTAAATGATTATAGGCAGGTGAAATGTCACTCTAACTGGTGTTAATACCGACTCCCTTTGAGGAGTCATGATTGCAATTAAATCTGAATTGTAATTGTGACTTTGGAGAATTTGTATTTAATTGCAAAATGTCGATAAGATTTAATTTGCTTGCTGATGATAATGTAAATCATATGTTGATACTGATTAACTGTTGGATCTTGGATCATGTTTGTAGATTTTTAAAATAAAACTTCTTGTTGATTTAAGTATGTTTGCATTAAAATGTGAACACATCAGATTTCACAGTCTGACTGAAATGGCCCAAGACCGAATCGGCCAGACCAAAAAGTCGGCTACCCGAGGTCACAAATTCTATGTCATTCAACTGCAAAAATGACATGTGGACTAAAAGCACCAAACCATTCCAGATTCAAAAGTCATAACTGTTAGGATGCCATACGTTTGAGATAGATTGGCATAAAGTAAAAATTGCATTTAAATTTAATCAAATATGAAGGCTGTTGACTGTAAACATAGTTGTATAACATATTTTTGATTCATGAAACAGATTATGATAGGTCTTTAACATTTTATGCATATGTGCCATGAGTGTCAATGAAATTACTAAACTGGCAGTTTCAGTATTGCCATTTCAATATATCATTTTGTTCATTGGTACTGGTGTTATGAACTTACTTGCATTAAGGGACTTCGCATAAGCGCAAAAAAGTTAAATGAAAGCTCAGCTATTTCTGGTCAGGCTTGATTGATTTAAATCATTTCATTTAAATCAGTGATTAAATCAACAAAAACAAGCAAAAAATCATACACAATTTTAAAGCTTTGTGTGATTTTTATGCACATTTAATTGGTTTATTTTAATCGGTTTCACTTATTGAAGGCAGAGACTTCTTATGACAACACAAGATATAAAAACAAGTAAAAGTTTTATCAATCATAGCAACTATTGTTATACTAGAAAAAACACAACACAAAAAACTTATATTAAAACAAACTCTTTAATTAAAATTAAAAATTAGCACTTGTTTGGGGCCACCCTTCACACAGTAAATAAAAAAATCAAAAAAATCTGATTTAATAAAAAAATCTGATTTTTTTGATTTAAAAAAAACATGATTTTTATCAACCCTGCCAAGAAGCTGAGTTGCTGGCCAACTGTTCCCTACTGGCATGTTTTTGCAGTTCTCGCAAAAGTTCAAAAGTCAGACTTGTAGTTGTTGTGAACGTGTAAAAGTAAACCTTGAGTTTGCCATGAATGTTCAAATGTTGGCGTTACAATGGTTTATTGGTTTATTGTTTCATATGACTCAGCCAACAAGCGGAAGCATTACGAATCATTTATGAATCATAAATAGTTGTAATGGCCAGTTCCGTTGAGTGATTTTTTCTAAAGTTGTATTGTCTTTTATCAATTAGATTATGTTCAGTCAAATAGGAGTATACTCTGTAATAAAGAACTTTTTCAAATGACTTTGACAATACTGGAAGATACAGTCATCACTTAGTGCAAATGTCAGCCTTATTCTAAGTGCAATTTTATTTCATGCGAAGTTTTGAAGCTGCCAATTCTTATTGATTGCAAAGTTGTAAACTTACACCAACATTTTAAATGATCTAAATTTGCTATGATTTTCTTTGCTTGAGAAAATCCAACCTACCAATGCCCTCAAGGCAACTTTACCTGTGTTTTCTGGGGGGTTTATGGCGTAACAATACTCTTGACACTGTATTTTACATGCAAACAAGCACAAAACTAAACAAACGAAAATATTAGTATAATGTTGATTGCTTGCAAAGTTTTAAACCTACCAATGATTTCAAGCCATAGATACAGTGGAAAAACTTTTGCTGTTGGAATCTTGACTTCCAAGAGTAAAAGTTAGGGTACTTGTCATATGTAATTATAAGTACAAGAATTTGTGTATGCTGGTATGCAACCGATGGCGTAAAATAACGCAAATGCATATACAGTAATACACTGGTAGATAAGGTGTCAAGACATACCATTTTCATTCAGTTCTACCTAAAGCAGCATAAACAGAAGCAAATCAAAGTTTTTGAGCAGATTTATGCCGCTATAAGAAACGAATTCATTCAATTTCATATGCGCTTTAAAATCACTACGTGTGCCTGTGCCATGATTAATCACCACTTGTAGCACGTGTGCTAGGGCTTCTCAATCTGTGCATTAACACCTTCGGTACTGACCACGTATAAATACGTTCATGTAAAAAATGTGTTACCTGGCCCTGGGTGCCAATTGCAATGAGTCATTTTTTTGACTCAAGTTTTTTTGGAAACTAGGCTATCATCCGAGTCTTTGGAGCTAGAGCCCTTCATTGACTTTCTAGCATATCTGAGGCCAAAATTATGGCTCAAAAACCAAAAATTGAATGAAAATTCAAGTCCCTCAAAAGGTAACCCTGGGCTTATTTGGCAAATGGCCATAACTTGCCAGTCGATTAAGCTAGAGAGCTGTTTAAATTCTCTTAACTCTTTCGTGTCCGGTAATGTTCGAGGATGTTGCACAGTGCTATCACTTTTAGGGATTTTGTCCTTAGATTGGAACTTTTGACTCTTTTTAGGGATTTTCGGAAAAGTATGAAAAGTGTGAAATAAACCATTTCAATTTATTTTGCAAATCATATTTAATTCTATTTTTAACATTTATCATTGGCACTCTGATTTTATGCTGCACCACAACAAATTTAGGAATTTTTTGGTACTGTTCTAGGGTTTTTGGAGTTGCGATTTTGAGAACCCTAATTTTGCACCAAAAAAACAGATTGCACATGGCTTTGCGCGAGTGTAACTCTGGCGCCAAAAGTGTGAGAGAGCCGTTCAAAGGCTCAAAAGACTCGGAAACTCAGCAAGTCTTCTAGTCAGCACTTAAAAAATGTTTTTGATGGGGGTGCGAAGTTTTTATGAGTGACATCAACAAAAATCAGCATACCCAAATCTTTGAAAACTTCCGTTTATTTAAAACTACAGTAGTTTCCAAGTATTTAATGACTTTGAACAGCTCTCTAGCTCAATCGGCTGGCAAGTTACGGCCTTTAGCCGAATATGCCCAGGGTTACCTTTAGTGGGACTTGATACTTATCCAATTTTTGTTTTTGAGACATAATTTTGGCCACAGATATGCTAACAAGCTAATTGAAGGCTCTAAAGACTCAGATGATAGCCTAGATTCTTAAAAAATTTTGAGCCAAAAAATGGCTCATTTGTTTGGCACCCAGGGCAAGGCAAATATGGCCAATAAGGCAAAAACATGCCCCCTTTATGTCATCACCCACAGAAAACCCCAAACTCAAAACAAAAAATATTCTCAATGTGAACTAGAAAACTTCCCAAATCCGTAGGTTTAAACAGCTCTCTAGCTCAATCGACTTGCAAGTTACGGTGTTGCAATTGCAAAGCTCTGCTGCAAAAATGTGGATTAAAGGAAAACTATGCAGGACTGAAAGTGTTAAGCTGTGAGTGGTGTTTTAACTTTAAATGATCTTGACTTTTTGTTAGTCTAATGACACTGAATGCACCTTTGGTGACCAGTGATCAGGAAACCTTGTATTTGTGGGCTGTTTTTATGACTCAAATACTCGTATACTACTTGCTTAGATATGCGCTGAACTTAACTTCTCATGTTTTGGATCGAGTAATAGATCAAAGGCCTTAGTTTAAATTCTAACTAATGTCATGCATATTGCATTTTAGATTGTGTGTTAATTTCTCCTGTTGTGTACTGAGGGAATTTTTAGAAAACCTTCATTAGATACTTTTCCTTTGTTCCCTTGGTTCATTTGTTTCTGTCATTAGTGCTGATGAACTTTTTGTAATGTAGCAACTGAGCTGTTGGTAGTGTTCAGCATCTTGGGGACAATAAGAAAAAGCATGCAGAGCTGTAGTAAAACAGAACAACTTCTTAATTGTGACAGAATTGATTGTTTCTTACAAAGAACCAAACATTATCTCAATTTCTAGCCATATTAACTAATCAGACAATTGGGTAATATTTGGTAATGGACATTAACTATGGCTCAGAAATACATAAATGGAAATGGGACAATTTGGCCTAGTTATTTCCGCATCTGTGAAGTTTTGAAAAATGAATACCTTAACTGAAGGCTAGTTTCAGCTCAATGAATTGCAGGAGGTCTTTACTTTTATTAGCAGCCATTGGCTCTAGTATTTAGTTTTCTGAGGTTTCCAAGGATTAACCCAATTGTAATATAGCAAGTAGGCTTGTGATTTAAGCTCTATCTTCCTGACTAATGTAAGGCAAAGATCAAGTCAAGCAGTATACTGTGCAATCTTAGTACTACAGTTCTCCTAAAAACAAAGCGAATATTTAGTGATTGCAAAATGTTATATTTAGTAATCACCATCCTTACAAACAAATGTCATAATTTGTAACTTTTAGCTGTGTCAAAATGGTCATCTTCAAGAAAGTTGCTTTAACAACTATATACATTTAGTACCAACTTCATTAATATGTTGTACTGCTATGCAGTGGCGGCTCATGGTGAAAATGGCCGGGTAGGCTGCAAAATTTCATCTCTGGTTGAACATACAGGATTGTCGCCCTGCCCCTGGCTGTTTATAATGGCGTTTCCAGTCACTCCAGCAGTCCTAAACTTATCAAACTGGTTATTTTCAGTTGTCCTTATTGATACATAGAAAATATTCACTTCAGTTTAATGAAACCAAACCCTAAACACGAACACGAAAAAATTAACCCAACCGGTCCCATCAAAAGTATGATGCATAACCAGTGCCACCAAAGCTGCGTGAGTCGAACCAGGACTACTCGCATACTAAGCTTGGAACATTCCGCTCGACTACTGAGGTGTTATTGTTAACACCTTGGCGTCTGGCTGGTTTTGGCAATTTTCGCAAAAAAAACAGCAGTTTTTGGTTGCCTTACCAATGCCCTAGCTCCTCCGCCGATTGCGCTAGAGAGCTGTTCAACGGCTCAAACGGATCGGCCAGTCTAGTAGATTGCACTCAAAAAAAATTTTTGCCTGGGGGGTGCGGATTTTTTGTGAGTAACGTCATAAGTGAAATAGTTTTAGGGTCATTTTGGCTCATCTTGCCTGGCCTAGGGCCCAACCACTAGGCCAAAGTGTTTCGCTGAAGTTTTTATTGGAAACTAGACTCGAGTCCGAGTCTTTTGAGCCTTTGATCGACTTTCTAGCATTACTGGTTCAAAAGTTATGATCAAAAATATACAAATTAATTAATTAACTAATTAGCTAATTAGTCAAGTATTTTTACTAACTTACATCACAACTTTTGAACCCGAAAGCTCAGCAGGTTATCCAAAGTATCAAAAGACTCGGATTGTAGCCTAGTTTCCAGTAAAAACTTCAGCGAAATACTACCACCTAATGGTTGGTGCCCAGGGCCAGACAAAGTGGGCCAAGGTGGCCTAAAAGTCCTCCACTTATGACGTCACTCACAGAAAACCCGTACCCCCCATGCAAAAAATATTTTTTTGAATGCAATCTACTAGACTGGCCGATCCATTTGAGCCGTTGAACAGCTTTCTAGTGCAATCGGCAGAGGAGCTAGGGCGTTGGTAAGGCAACCGAAAATTGCTGTTTTTTAGGCCGAAATCAAACTACAAATATACCGTAGGCCGGCTCTATACGTGTTGATATGACAAAGCTTAGCATTTGATTCAAACCGTGTCATGGCAGCAGACATAGGCTGCAGCCATTTTCCTTGAGTGGGTACTTTCATCATGTTCTTTCAAATGAAGTTTAAATTTTCCAAAAAAATAAAACAGTTCATGATTTTATACAAAAGTTTTTTTGTTTTTAACTGGATTGTTATGCTTTCCAGTAAAAGCGTGTAGTTTCCTGAATAAATTGCAGCGGCAATGTTTACCTAAACAAAAAATTAAGGGTCTACTTAAATGCTGAAAGGTTTGCCAGACTTCTCATGCTTCAGAATTTTCACATTTCAATGTTTTAAATCAGTCACACCTTTTTTTGTCCAAGAATGATATCCACCAACCACTGCCGCACATCTTCAAACGCCAACCCTAGACAGCTCATCAGCTCAGCCTACTGGTGCAGATAAACGAAGGGCTGTATTTTCGCAGCCCGAGATTGGTGACTAGATTTGAATCCAATGTCGCCAATATCGCCAAAGTCCTAATAAAAGTATTGTTAAACTTAATTATGAAATTCAATATCCAAGAAAATCAGGTGGTGAAAAACAGTCAAGATCATATTTCCTCCGTTTTTTCTTTAAAAATTTATCGTCAAAATAACAAAAACGCTTTGCGATAGGCGGATATACCACCATGTTTCTTATAGCCAATTGTTTGGTTTCTTTCCTTTAGGGCTGTGCCAAAGACAGCCCTGAAACCGCCAAATTCATCGGCAAGTGTGCTGAAAACGTCATCGCATAAGCGGCGTCGTTGGAAAAGAGCGAAACATTGATTTTGCTGGATTCCTAGGAAACGGGAAACGTTTTACCCAAAATGGTGTCGGAAGTATCTAAAATGATTGATTGTGTTGTGAGATTTAGCAACTAAACGCAGACTTGAGGCGAGTTTGGCTGTTTTGTGGAATCTTTTGCCTTACATTTTTCAGGGAGGGCTGCAGCCTGGCAGTCTTTCTAGAAGAGCCGCCCCTGCTGCTATGTCCTTCTTGCAGTGAATGTATTTTTAGGAGTTGATTGTTTCATTCCCTGGAGTTTTTGAATGCTCTGTTGGATAGCTCAGAAGTAGTTATGTAGTTTTACTTCATGACAAATAGGTTGTAGAAAATATTACCAACCATTTATTAGGTTTTCAGAAAATTTATTAGGTTGTTGCAGTTCTGCTTGAATTAAGAAAATGTTATGAATTGCCAGTTTTGCTGTGCAGTAAACAGCTGCAACAAATTTTTGCAGCTGATATTGTAAACAATTATTGTATGAAACATACAGCACAAAATAAGATCCTGAAACATATATTTCTGTTGTAGCATATTTAGAGGTAATGCTTCATCAGCAGAGTGCTGACCAATGTACTGGGGAGTGCAGTAGGTGTAAAAAATGATCTAATGCAAATGTTTGTTGCACCTGCATTTATTTGTACTTAGTTCAAGCTCATATTATATATGTGTACTTATCCATACTGGGCTTTTGTATTGCACATATATCTTTATACCATACTAACCTTTTGTATAGGGTGGATGATGAGTTGACCTGAATCCCGCATGCGGATGATGCTTAACACTTTGACGTCTGGGTTAGTTCAAGCAGATCGCAAAATAAACAGCTGGATCGCACGTGGCTTTGCGCGGGAATATCTCTGTTCCAGTTAGCGTTACGGACCTGGTCGAAGTGTCGAAAGACGCAGCAAGTCTTGTAGTTTGTACTCGGAACAAATTTTTTTGGTTGGGGGTGTGTTTTTTTTGTGAGTGACGTCATAAGTGGTGGACTTTTTGGCCAACTTCACCTGGCCCTGGACGCCAACCGTTAGATGGTAGTATTTCGCTGAAGTTTTTTTTTTTCGATTCTAGGCTACAATCTGAGTCTTTTGATACTTTGGATGACCTGCTGAGGTTTCGGGTTCAAAAGTTATGATCTAAGTCAGCGGTCCCCAAACTTTTTGGATGCTGGGCTAAATTCGCGATCTTATCAGCATCCACGGGCCAGAGTATTTTGCATATTGAAAAAACAAAAACAGCAAGCATAACATTAATCACGTTTATATATACTGCTATTTATTTTCCTTGCCCAGTAACATGTTTGCAACATGACTTATGAAGCTGCTTCTTTTGTTGCATAATAGTTGTAATATTTGGTTCCATGCTTGATGTTGCAATACGGAGAGTACCATGCATATCTTTTCACCACTGCCAGATAACGCTTACGCTTCAAACTCTAAATGCCTACTAAATTTACAGCTTTTGCAGCTCTCATGCAAGCTGATGTAGAGTCTACACCAGTCTACATGCAAGAGCCGCAACCAGCTGATATTTTCGGGGGAAAGGGCAAAATGATTGCAACTTAATGTTGTACAAATATCAAATGAACATGTTTTTGAAAAAAAAATTTGGTGGGGAAACTGCCTAGTTGCTCCTTCGTTGTTGCAAGCCTGCTAGGCGACAAGCGCATGTTTAATATTAAGATGCTGGTGCGCACTAATGACCTGCACAGGGTGGGTTAACCTGCGCGAATTGTGGGTACCCACCTTTGCGGGTGGATGTGAGTTGAATGTTGTGGTGGGTCTGGTGCGGGATAAGAAATCCTCTGTGCAGGTAACTGAATATTGACCCAGTGCATGTGAAAGTGACATGAGCAAGAAAAGTTACAGAGAGCTTGCGGTACAAAGTTGTAGCAACATTCACCAGTGGTGGCGAGATCACAGATTAAAGTTTCTAGTTCTCAGTGAGCTTGCAAGAAATAGGTTCTGGGTGATGACAGCTAACGCTGCTAGGGAACGAGTATTGTGTATGGCTGGGCATGTGGTCAATAGCAGAGCAAATTTAAAGAGTTCGCCAGTGAAGAACGTACTCTATTTCAACGGTGCTTTAAGGCTAAGAAAGAAACGCTCAAGGTTGACCAAAAGGTTTCACATTTTTACTTTATAGTGTTTTAATGAATTTCTGTTGGCTTTGAAATGAACCATTGAATAAATGGCCACTAGCGATGAAACACATAGCATGAGATTTTAGTGGTTTTTAGACACACAGTGGCAGGTATTGTGTGGAAAAAGTGTGAGTGGGGGATGTGCAGGTTGGTTGGGTGTGCGGGTTGGATGCAGGATTTAAAGTCTGCGGGTTAGAAGTTTGCGGTGTGGAAGCGTTACTTGATTTCTCAAATTCTTGCTGGTGCTGGCCAGGCTTAAGTTGTGCAGGGCGGGAGGGGGCAAACATTTTCAACCCGCGTAGGACTCTAGTGTGCACAAAGTTCCAACAGAAAAGCAGGTATGACATAACAATTGTCTGTTTTCACGTTTACTTATCTGTGTTCTTCGCATAGTATCACATTACAAATGAATAGCCTAGGAGAGCGGTTCTTAACCGGGGGTACACATACTCCTTAGGGGTACAAAGCACCAAAATAGGGGGTATGAAGCATCAAAATATTCAGGGATACACGCCCTGAACATTAAAAAAATGTGTTGTCGATTGTTGTGAGTGCAGTACACTTCCTCAGAGGCCAAGCCTTGAATCATTGTCTGTTCAGAGTTTTTTGGAACGACTTTTGGGCTCAACACAGTGTTCTCCTTTTCCGCAAAAAAGTGAGGCGGCTCTCCTGTGTTGGAGTGCTAACTCGTGTTTTTGAGCTGCACATAAGAAATCGAGCAGTTTCTGAGACAGCGAAGTAGTGGCATAGCAGACCATTTTGAAAATTAGAAGTTCATTTTACCAAAGACATACCTTGAAGATATATTCAACTACCGTAATGACTTGAACAACTACATTTAGGAATCAGTGATGAACATTGATCAAAGCTAGGGAAAGGATATCTGCTTCCATTAATAAACTTCATTCTGTATTAGTCGTATTGGATCACGCAACTAGGCTAATCAGTGATGCCAGATCTACTTTTTGCCAAGGGGCCAAATCTTGTCCAGAAAAGAGCCCAAAAACAGCCAAACCAGTGGTGTAGGAGGTGGGGATGCAGGGGGTGCAAGCGCATCCCAAAAAGTTTTGATTTGTTAAAAATCCAGGCAAAATTTCTGGAAATTTGGGAAAAATCTCTGAAAATTTGGGAAAAATCCCTGAAAGTCTGAGTAAAATCCCTAAGTATCTAAGCAAAAGGTTTGCGGAAAAACAAGTGAAGACCATTTTTTGGAGGTCACACCACAGAAACGGTCAGCACAAGTTGCACGACAACTTTTTGGGCAAGTTTGGGAAAATTTGGGCAAAAATCCTTGTACCCCCAAAAATTTGCTTGCTTCTATGCCAATGAGCCAAACTCTAATACAAAGGACCACAAAGGGCCAACCATTTTTTCCAAATTTGTCAACAGTTACAAAGTCATATGAAATCATGCCAAGTAATACATCATTCTGCAATGCTGCTCGATCGCAATTGGAGCTCAACTGCAAAACAAGGACATGATGAAAGATAGTAAGAGTACAACTTAATTTCCATGTGCACCCATCAAACTGAAATAAATTGTTTATCAGCACTGATGCCAATTTTCATCCTGGATGGCATTTCATCACTGGCAACAGTCAGAGTGACCAAGCACTTCGCAGTATTTCAGAGTAAAAGATATCAAAACAACAAATCTAACCTGGAAAAGGGACAAAAAAGAGTCAAAGGGCCAAACGAAAATTTTGGGGCCAGCAAGTGTTATTTGGGACCAAATTTCTAAAACTTGGCGCAAAAAGTCATACCTGGCAACGCTGCACTAATTTTCCACAACTTCATGTAGTTTCTAATGAAAAAATATCGTTACCCATTGTCACTGAAATATAAAAGCATTTGCAGGTGTTATGATAGTCCTTCCACGGATACTTTCAGCCAGGAGAGATTATTGTTTCACTGGCTGGGATGCAGGACGCATTCATTGTTAACCTAAAATTTATAGATGCCAGTGAAGGAAGATCTAGTTGAAATGAAAGCCAGTGAAAAATTAAAATGGAGCTTCATTCAACGCAGTTAGATACCTTCTGGTACATGCAACTCAACACTTTGCCTCAGTTAGTAAACATAGTTTTCGAAAACCTTGTGCCATTTTCAGCAATCTGTTTATGTGAAAGCAGTTTCTCGACTCTCCTGCACATGAAAGCTAAGGCCAGGAATATTAAGCCCTGTGATAACATGCGAGTGGCTATCTCAAACAAAGAGCCTTGCTACAGCATGATCATTGAAAAATACAACAAAAGAGCCATTAACTATGTTTGATTGTTGGTGTACTTCGTAAATTTATTGTGTCATTATATTTGTTTCAGTGAAATTAAGTTAGTACCAATTACTGTTTGATTTTAGACCAAGGGATTTAGACAAAAATTTTATTAAGACAAAAATTTTATTAAACTTAGACAAAAATTTTATTAAACCTCAGGGAGTACAAGTGTGTAGAAAGGTTAAGGGACATTGGCCTTGGACCTAGGTCTTAAGTAAATCACTTTTATTTCATACATTGCAAGTTGGCTTTAAGCTCCAAAACGTTTCAGTTGCGCTTTTGATTGAAGCGGAAAGGTTAGCTTATTTTCGTTTTTGAAGCCGATATCGAAATAAAATTTTCAATTACAGCAAATGAATTTTGCTTTTCGTGTAATTACATCTCACATAAATTTATGTACACGAAAAATTTTACAACACTAATCATTTTTCCTAAGAAAGCTTGTGGGCCGGATTGGAACCCCTCAAGGGCCAGACTTTGGGGATCGCTGATCTAAGTTAGTAAAAATTTTTGACTAATTAGAATGTTAGATAATTAATCAATATGTTTATTTAAGATCAACTTTTGAACCAGAAACGCCAGAAAGTCGATCAAAGGCTCAAGAGACTCAGACTAAAGCATTTTTTTTATAGAATTTCCATGAAATGCTTGTTTGTTTTGTCAACATAAGACAAAATATTACTAAATTCTAATTTGGTTAACGCTTTGAGAGCTGGCGTACGATATATTCATACTTTGAAATCGGCCTAAAACCAGCAGTTATCAGTTGCCTTATCAACGCCATAGCTCCTCCGCCAATTGTGCTAAAGAGCTGTTCAAGGGCTCAAACAGATCAGCCAATCTTCTGGTCTGCACTCAAAAAAATATTTAGGGGTTTGCGGATTTTTTGTGAGTGATGTCATAAGTGAAGTAGTTTTTGGGCTATTTTGGCTCATGTTACAAAGACTTAGGCCCAACCGTTAGACGTAAGTATTTCGCTGAAGTTTTCATTGGAAACTAGGCTCGAGTCTTGAGTCTTTTGAGCCTTTGATCGACTTCTAGCGTTTCTGGTTCAAAGGTTATGATCTAAAATAAACAAATTAATTAATTAGGTAGTCAAAAATCTTTATTACTTTAGATAATGATTTTTGAACCCGAAACCCCAGCAGGTCATCCAAAGTATCAGAAGAAACTTGAGCGAGACACTTTCGTCTAGAGCAGCTATGTCCAGCCTGCGAGCTAGATGAAGGTTTTGTGCAGCCCAGTTTCGGTTTTTGCTGTAGTAAAAGTGACCTATATACTGACAACTTCTCCTTATTTTAATAGTCTTGAATTTGACATTTTTGTGGGAGATGTTCCTCAGTGCCACTTTATCACGTCCGTTACCATTGCAGTTAGGATTCGAACGCTTTCAGGACCATAGCTTTAGCTAAATTTAGTTTTCGAAGATCAAAGTAGGCCATTCAATGTGCGGCCCTGGTTAGGATAGTGACATAATTTTTGCCCCAGTAAGCCATTTGGGTTGGACATAGCTGCTCTGAAGGTTAGGCTTTGGCCAGGTCATATGAGCCAAAATGGCAAAAAGTTACTTCACTTATGATGTCACTCACAAAAAAACAGAAAACCTAAACCAAAAACTTTTTTTTTCATTGGAGACTCGAAGATTTGCTTAGTCCTTTGAAGGTTTGAACAACTCTCTAGCACAATCAACTGGTGAGCTATGGTGCAAAAATAGCATTTTCAAAGTACAAAATATTCGTAGCTTGGCAGCAAACATGTTAAACAAATGGCACAGTAAACTGCATAAAATTGGTTCTAGATGAGAAAGCACAAACAGATCCATACATTAGGTGCACTGTATTGTTAGGCGCACCTTCCATTTTTGAAAAAATTAAAGGATTTGTACACCTTATGGTCTGAACAATATGGGAATTGCTGATGAGTTTAATACAGTGTTATCATGATTTTTCTAACTTTGTTGCTTAGTCACGTGATTCATAGTTGAGCTCATTATGATTGTGGTCAATATGGAAACGTCAGATTTTCATCTGTTGAAGTTTATTTGTTGTCATGATTAGAGTAGGTCAGTTTTCAGATAGTGTGTTTGGAACATGAAAACAAAGTAGCTGACCTTTCAAAATGTGTCTGTTGGAGACTTGTCAGCAATCACTGATAATGTCTCTTGCTATGATATTCGACTAATGTCTGGCAGGTTATTGAAATACACCAAGTATATGATCATAGAACTGGAATTCAATTATGTTCTTATTCTGAATTTATTATATTTGATGTTTTTAACTGCAGCCATTGTTTTTTCTTTGTGTAGTTTTAATACTTGCATGTGTACTTTGATAAAATGTTTTTTTGCAATTGTCTATGTTTGTTTCATTATGATTAGCAAATTATGAAAAATGCTGCTGAAAGCAAATTGCAAATTATGGTCCCTAGGTTACAATTTTGTGAGTAACTGTTGCAGCCGATCTTAATATTGAATTGCATTTGAGCTAGCCATGGAAATAAAAAAAAAACTTAGATAGTTGAAGTTTAGGATTTTTTTACAAATCCCTAAAGTTCAAGTTTTCTCTTTTATTGATATGTTCGTGTTTTTGGTACAGGCCGTCGCTGATATTTTATTTTGGAGTGCATTTCAAAATTGTGTGGTTATATAAAAGTTTTAGCGAAAATGTTTGTAATGAGATTGCTCCTCAAGGCTAATTTACATCGTATATTCAGGTTTAGGGCAGTGTCACAAGAAGTCATTATGAATGACTACTTTAGTGTAATGAAACATAATTGTTTATAATGAAATCTCAGCAGTGGTAGCAGCATTTATAAAATGTCTTGCTGTTGCTGAAGTATTTTGCCTGATAATTATATTCAGGATTGACATTGTGATCCTAAATGAGCCGTCAAAACTCTGCATCAGGAAATATGTCTGGAAGTGACAGGTTTGTTCTTATGCATATAAATGGTCTTGAGCATGTGCTAGATGCATTGTTTGTTAATTATTTGTTATTACAGAACAAAAATAAGTGATAAGGTAGCCCAAATCATATAAAGTTGTTCAGTCCTAGCTATGAAGTATCTGTTTTTAACTTGCCAACAGTTACCATCATTAGGGATAACTTTATACTGAAAAATTCACCTAAGTGCTTTCCAGCCATATCAACTATTTTTGTTAGTTGCTGCACATCACTCAGTCCCATTTAAGAGCCTATTATCTGTGTCATCAAGTCTAGTTAACACGTTCACTCCTGCGGTATGAATATTTCATACTTTGAAAATGTTATTTTGCACCACTTTGCACCTCCATAGGTCGCCAGTCAATGGTGTTAGTGAGCTGTTCAAACCCTCAAATGACTCTAGTTTGTGGTTTAAAAACATTTTGGTTTTGGGTTTCTAGTTTTTTTGTGAGCACCACCATAAGTGAGGTATGTTTTTGGACATTTTGGCTCATATTCCCTGACCTAGGGCCCAACCGCTAGATGGAAGTATTTTGCCCAAGATTTCGTTGGAAACAAGGCTGGAATCCAAGTCTTTTGAGCCTTTGATTGACTTTCCAGCATTTCTGGTTCAAAAGTTATGACCTAAAAACAACAAATTAATTACCTAATTATGGGTTTAAACATTTTGTTGTTTTTAGGCCATGATGTTTGAACCCGTAACTGCAGCCAGTCATCCAAAGTATCAAAAGACTCAGATTTTATCCTAGTTTTTAAGACAACCTTGAGTGAAATACTACCATCTAGCAGTTTGTGCTCAGGGCCAGATAAGGTGGGCCAAAAAGACCTAAAACTACCTCACATATGATGTTACTCACAAAAAATTCAACACCCAAAATCAAAAATATGATGTTACTCACAAAAAATTCAACATCCAAAATCAAAAACTTTGTCATGCCCAGTCTTTTGAGGGTTAAAGCAGCTCTCTCGTGCAATCGACACAGGTGCCGTTGCTAAGGCACAGCCTAAGTGCTGTGTTAGGCTGAAATCCCGACTTTGAAGGTGTTAATTGTCTTTGCCTGATACATTCATTTGCCTTTAGAACTCACCAGCTAGATTTGTTACATAACTATGTGTGAAATAATTTGCCTAAGTCAGCAGACTTCTGAAAACTTTTGCTAGTCCAATTACATTCAAACCTTTAACCCTTTATGTCCCAAAATGGCCAAGATTGGGGGCGGCACTCTTTTGGCCATAACTCGCCAGCCACTAGAGCTACAGAGCTGTTCAAACCCTCTGCGGATGCAACAAGTCTTGTAGTCAAAATATAAAAAAAAAATTTTTGTTTTGGGTTTGAGCTTTTCCTGGGGGAACGTCACAAGTAGGGGTGTTTTTGTGTTATTTCGGCCATCTTTGCCTGGCCCTGGGCGCCGTCCCAATGGGCTATTTTTTGGACTCAAAACTTAGTTGAAAACTAGGTCAAAATCCACGTCTATAGAGCTCTTGATTGACTTTCTAGCATATTGGGAGTGAAAATTATGGCTCATAAACAAAAAATTGACCAAAAGTTTGCTCCCTCAAAAGCCACTCTGAGGGGCATTAAATCCCAGGCAATAACTCACTGTGAGATTGAGCTAGAGAGCTGTTCAAACCCTCTAAAAGACTCGTGAAGGTATGTAGTTTACCATAAAAAAAAAGTTTCTATTTAGGATGTCAGATTTTTTTTAATGCTTATATAATGATAGGATGTTTAAGCTATTTTTTGCTGACGTCAACATTTTTGCCCGACCTCCCTTTGAGACCCGCAGGAGCCATTTAAATGACATGAAATTTTTTTGAGTTTAGCTGTTTTTTGGTTACTATTCTGGACTTTAAAGGTCCGAATGGGTTTTTAACGTTCCTGGTTCCAAGATTAGGGCCAAAATCATTAAAATTAATTTGGGAAATCCCCCAAAAGTATTGAGAAAAACCCTTTACCAATTAGCTGTGTTTTGGCCAACTTTTGAACCAGAAACGCTAGAAACTCAATCAAGGGCTCTAAAAACACGTATTCTGGCCTAAAATCCAAAAATACTGCGAGCCAAAATATTGGCGGGTGGGATCTAATGATGACATCATCAAATTAACCAAAAAACATGCCCCCATCATGATCGCCTTGGCCCAAAACCCCCCATCCAAATTTAAAAATTTTTTTTTTTTATTCTAAACTACATGACGTCACTAGTCATTACAGGGTTTGAGTAGCTCTCTAGCTCAATCTGCTGCTGAGTTATGGCTGGCCAAAGTTTGTCCTAAAAGGGCGAATTATGCCTTTTCTGAAAAGTTTTGAATTGGGCCAAAAATTAGTTTTTTGGCCCATAATTTTGGCTACAGGTATGCTATCAAGTCAATTCAGGGTTCTATAGATGTGGATTTTGACCTAGTTTTCAATAAAACTTCGAGTCAAAAGAATGGGTCAATAGGTTAGGGCCCAGGGCTGGCTGAAGGTGGCCAAAATTTTCAAAACAAATCCACTTGTGACGGTCCCTCCAGCGAACCCCCCACCGAAAACGAAAAACGTTTTTTTTCGATTTCAACCAGAAGACTTGCTGAATCCGTAGAGGGTTTGAACAGCTCTTTAGCTCTAGCGGCTGGCAAGTTATGGCCAAAAAAGTGCCAGCCACTATAGTGGCTTGTGCGGGACGTAAAGGGTCAATCTACTATGACAACACTGCAGTTGTTTTGCCTGTCTATGATCCTTGCTAATGTAACATAGCCTCATTATATATTACAATCTGTGTTTATGGAACCATTATTTTGTCAATTTATACTACTATTATCAGTTTTAGCTTCCTTTCAGTTAGCTGTGCTATTGCTACTTCATTTCTGAAATGTTATTTTTTACAGAAATAAAGGGTTTGGAAGTTTGTGTGGGCCTGTGCAAAATAATGTGTTATTTACGTAAGTTGCCACTTATTTTAGCCTTGAAAAAAGAGACCTCTGGAGCCAGAGCCACACTCATGAAAATCAATAGCTCCGGAGCTGGAGCCAGAGCCATGTTTACAAAAAAAGAGCTCCGAAGCCAGAGCTGTGTCATTTCTATGACGGCTCTGTAGCCCTGGTTGCAAAGTGATGATATTCAAGTGAATCATGCGGGTCTTGGAGGGAAAACCAACCTGGCAGCAAAGGTGTTAAGCAAGGCTTGGGGAAAAGGTTTTGCTGTCTAACTCAGTTTTACAGTTGCTCACTTTGCCATGAAGTGCCATGCCATAAAATTGCGAAAAGCTCTTATCTCAACCACTTGGTCTTAAGACAGCATTCTTTCGGTCATGGCCTAAAGGCAGGTTTAGACTATTACAAAGCCTTATGAAGTCCTGCAAAGTTGAGCCACAGTGTGGTTTACACACTTACGAAGTCACGGGAAGTTTAGTGACCAACTTTGGGTGATTCCCCAACCTGGAGAAAGAATCTAAGCTGGGAATAGTGATGCCTGCACTTGCTTATGACAAACCAAGGCTTCTTGCAACAAATACATTTGTGGAGCTAGCCTAATCTTGCTGAAAGCATATTCCACTTTTTCTCATTCCTCGGTGTCTCGGTTATGAGGTTTTCAGTGGTTAACTCCTTAGGCAACATGTACTGTTCTGACTTTCTCTTCATGTGTGACATGTATCTTTCATGCACCCTCTTGTTTTCTCATCAGTATGAATACATGTAATCCCTATATCTGAACCATTGATATGTACTCTCATTTGTTTGCCGTAACTTAACGGATCATGATCACCTAGTACAGGTTAATATCATTCAGACCTTTTTGCACAACCTAAGAAATATATATGCTGGTACTGTAGTCTGGAAACTTTGTTGACACTACATGCTGAAACACACCAAGTTGTAGGTCATTTAAGTTGGACAGATACAAAAATCAATGCATGTCAAGTGGGTTCACAAAACAATTTCCAACCATGCACACGTTTTGCTGTGGATGAGGTTAACCTCAAATGTGGTAAGATAGTTTGTTGAGGTAGGCCTAATCTGCAAAATCACATGTGCTCAGAAAAACTATTAACATTTTCAAAACTTACAATGATATGTTGTGATCTGTCACAACATGAACATTAGCAGAAAAAACAATGACTGAGCCTGTTTTTTTCTGTCATACACTGAAATGTGTTTGAAATGACTGAAAAAATTAAGTCATTTCAGTCAGAAAGTCTGCGAATATAGGCTAAGGAACACTGTTATGGTGAGTTTTAACACAACTGTGAGACAAATGACCAAAATGTCTCAGCAAAGAATGACGAAAATGTCTCGGCAAACAAACAGGATTGAGCTGAGGGATTTATACTCAAGGCTTCACTACAGTTAAAAAAAATTATTTTCTAGTTTACTGAAAATTTGCACATAAAGATGAATTTCTTGTTTAATTAAAACCATCAAGAGCCACTAGTTTAGTCTGTACCAAGTAGTTTGTGCTTTCACATGCAGATCTACATTTTAAATGTTATCTGAAAAATATTTCTGGAAGATACATTTAAAATTGCAGTGCGAATGAAAGCAAGGAAAATGGTACTATTCAACGCAAACATGCTTATTGCTAATTTATCAAAGATGAATTCACATTAACTGCTTCTTGTTCATGCCTGCTTGGATATTATGTGGTTGTTTTATTTACAAAGCTTACGAAATTTTGAAACCATCTTTCTGCTTCATAAGGTCATACTTAAAAGTGATGATAAAAATGTTTTGCTGCCTCTGAAAATTAAATTGAAAACATAATGCATTACTCATATTAGACAGTAAGCAAACTTTAGCCTTGCGGCAAGCTTCTGAGGAATCTGCCTGCTTTCTGCTTTCATTCTTCTGCGACGATTAAAACTTGCAAGCGTATCTATTTTTCATAGTTAAAGGCCACAAAGATCTCATAATAGATTTACACTAAAGGATAGGCTTTGTCCAAACCAGCATTGTGAAATATACGTGGTTTTGTATGATCAAATAAACATTGTAATGAAAATCATGGCCAATGAAAACGATATCAATGACATATTGCCAATGTTTCGATGCCTCCTGTTATCATCATCAGTACATTGCAAATTTGCATTTAATATAAGGCTATTTAGTATTTCCGCTTTTCGTGTATCAAATAAACATTAACTGAATCAGTTTTTCCCCAAGTACTGCATCATTTTATGCATGTTGGCAACACCAGCTGACCAAATAATCTTGTTGACTGATGACTAACCCTTTCAGTCCTGTGAAAGCCCCGAATCTTGCAGAGCTTTGCAATCCTATAACTCGCCAGGCGATTATGCTAGACAGCTATCCAAACCATCCATGGATTCAGCAAGTCTTGTAATCAAAACCGAAAAAAAAAACGTTTTCGGTGGGGGGATTTCTAAGGTGACACTCACAAAGAAGGCATGTTTTGGAAATTTTGGCTGGCCCTGGGCCCCAACCTATTGACCCACTCTTTTGGCTCAAAGTTTTGTTGAAAACTAGGTCAAAATCCGCGTCTATAGAGCCCTGGATTGACTTGATAGCATATCTGTAAAAAAACCAGTAGTCTAGTTTCCAAAAAAAACTTGAGCCAAAAAACTGGCTTATTGGTTTGGTGCCCAGGGCTGGGTAAAGTTGGCCAAAAGACAAAAAAAAGTTGTGACGATCCCCACAGAGAACCCTAAACCCAAATCGAAAAATTTTTTTTTTCAATTTTAACTAGAAGACTTGCTGAATCTGTAGAAGGTCTGAACAGCTCTCTAGCTGAATCAGTTGGTGAGTTATGGCATTGCAAACTTGGGCAAACATGTGCTAGCAGTGGTCATAAAATGGTGAAACCAAAAAAAGGCAATGCAGACAAACTTAAGATAACCTACATTGTGGGCCTTTAGTGGTCTAGAAGCAAGCATGAAGTAAACTTCTTTCTAGCTGAGCTGACAACCTGCAAAACAGAAAAGTAACTGCAAAACAATTTTTGTTCACTTTCACTTGGCAGATCATATCTAGTTTGTCATTACTGAGTTTGTGTGTAACCTAGTCTAAATAAAAATTATTAGACTACAGTGAATATAATAGAACACTGTGATGCAGCACAAGTGTGGTCACACATCTAATTTAACCATAGCAGTACAAACCTATCAGGATGCAACACAGAATAAGTAGCCTAAGCAGAAACACGCTGATAACCACTTCAAACAAGCAGGCTACACAAAGCAACATCCTGGACCCAGAAAGCTGAGACCTACAGCAAAAAACACAAGCGAAGCTAAGGAAAGTTCATTAATTTTTCGCTCCAGTAGCGAAACTGAACAAAGTACAGGGAATGAACCTGGAGGAAGTTGAAAGAAGTTTGTGGCTTTTGCAAGCCTTCTCATCTGACAATAGAATAAACAAAGATTTTCGTGCACGTTCGCAAGACTTTGAGATTGTCTAAATGTGCATTGAGATTCAAGACTCTCGGTGAGAATCAGAACAAACACCAATTTGAATACTGATTATGTGACTCTGCTGAAAAAAGTACAAAAAGCAAGTAAAATGAAACTGAACTGATGTCATGTTTAAAATAAAATGGAGTGCAAGAAAACGTTTGTCCATTGTGGTTAACTTTTGTATTGGCTTTCATCTAAAACTGATTTTACCTTTGGACTTTTTTCAGCACAACTACAACTTAGATCAGGCACGGTATCAGCAACGAACAATTGGGTTAGTTCAGTGTAGGGTTTTTCTCCAGAGATTGTTGATTATTTCTAATCATGGCAAGTCAATCTCTATTTTTGTGGAAATAAGGCTGTGGAGAAGTCGGCAATGTGTTTTGATCTCTTCTGCAAACCTAGTATCAACTAGTATATATTTACCACTGAAATTATATTGATCAATGTTAATATGATTTTCATTACAGAATATATTGCAGAACTAGGCTGTTTTTATGACCTTCATATTCATTTGCACAATTGAAATGATTTGTTTTTTTTGTATCTTTTAAGACATGTCTGCATGAGCAACTTTGAAAAGTTTTTAATTCTGTATTGCCATATGCCCTCCATGCCAGTGTTGATCACGAAATGATATGATACCATTGCATGCAAGCTTCACCATCACCATTAATTTTGTAAGATGTCAGCTTAAGGCTGTTGTTGTCATGCTTGTTGCCAATGTGCCATTGCTTTGTTTATGATGTTTAATCTTTCCCACGATACCTTATATATTACATAGGACTGTATCTGATGTGCAAGACAAAACAATTTAAACGAAGATGGTTGTATGTTTGATAAACACACTAATTGTACCCAATTACAGCTCTACAAAAGGTTAGAATTTTTGAACAACACAAACACTTTTCAGAAAATTGGTTTAACCCAACATGCTTAACAACAGCAACATTGGAAAAACACTGTGTGCTGCAATGGGTTTATCTGCAAAAGAGCATGGGTGTTGTGATAACACAAGATTTAATTTCACAGTCTAATAGAAAAAGACTTCTATAGTGTTTTTTATGTTGAGGTTAAAACTCTTAAGGATGAAAATTTGTGACCTGTGCTGCATTCAAAAGCAGTGTATGTAAGTGAAACCAAAGCAAAAAACGCAGCGATACATATATAGTATACATATCTGGCTGCCAGGTTCAGTGAAATGTACTTGGCAAATGCCTGTTTTGTTTGTAAACATGAAGAATATTGAGGTTCATGGTATGTGCCTAAAATTTTATGGAGAAATAAAATTTGGGATTGCACCATGATGGAATATATATATGTACAATTTATCTCTTCAGGCAAATGGAGGTAGCTCGCTCAGCCTCACCACTTTGTTCATCAACCAGTGATCTCACAAGCTTATTTGAGTGTCCAGTTTGCTTTGACTACGTCATACCACCTATCCTTCAATGTCAGAGTGGCCACCTTGTGTGCAAAAATTGCAGGCCAAAACTTTCTTGCTGTCCAACATGCCGTGGACCCCTGGGCAATATCAGAAACCTTGGAATGGAGAAGGTCTGTCAGGTTGATACTAGACTTACTTAATAGCGACCATAGCGCCAATTATGTTTTCCGTTCAGTACCTCGGTTTAAAGCACTTCGCAATTTGTTGCAAAATTTGGGGAATATTTTTGTGAATGATTTGCAAAATCTAACATGGTGCGGAGTGCAATATATTTTGTTTAATTTGATTTATTTGGACCTTTGCTCCTAATGGAGAACCCTGTAAGAATGGTAGAAATGTGACCATTCTACTTCTAGTGCCCTAAAACATTCTACAAATAGCAGTTTGTGAACAAGAACACTGGGCAACCATGACCTACAAACAGCTTAAATTCGTGAGCGATACTTTGGATAAAACAAACAGACACCATAATGGGAACTTCAAATTCTCTTCAGTTATGACTGCAATCCTTGTTCGTTTTGTTGTTTCAATCACCCCTATGCAGATAGTTAATCGGGCAACTGCAATAAGCAGTTTTCTTAAAGTGACGGTTCTCCACCAAACACGTCCGAATTAAATGCGAAACTAAGCTTTTGAATGAACATAATGCTGTCTTTTTTTTGAAACGCGAAATTTAATGTGTAATCATGTGGAAAGTCGTTTTCTGCTGAGCACAAGTTCTTTGACGTTCGAAAGTACAGTAAAGAGTTTTATTCGTGGTCACATGAGCAAAATTACTGGGTTTCTTTGATTTTTGAACCTGTGCACAGGTTGCCATGACCGTCGACTTCCCGTGCAAGTATGCGTCTTCGGGATGCGGCGTCAGTCTGAGATATATGCAAAAGCCAGAGCATGAAGAGACATGCGAATTCCGTCCATACTCGTGCCCTTGCCCTGGAGCGTCTTGTAAGTGGCAGGGGTCTCTGGATCAAGTCATGCCACATCTTATGACAGCCCACAAATCCATCACTAACTTGCAGGTAGGTGTGGGCGCTCTTTTGGGTGCAAGTCAAGATTGCGAAACATGCACCACATCCGAAACCAAAAGAACGTTAGAACTACAGGTTCGCGTTCTCAAAATTGCTCTCAAGATACGTAAGCTTCGGGTTGCTTGTTGACGCCTTGCGCTCAAGCAGTGTGGTCGGTGTTCACTGAATAGCTTGCATGGCGGAATTTAAATGTACGATTTGCTACTTCCTATGATGAAAAATCTGCAAATTTGTTTTGCTACGCGCAAAAAGACATCCTACTAGAAAATATATATTTAACTTTGTTTAGTCTCAGGTTTATCTTGAAATTAACCACAAATCAAATTCTCCACTGACATTTTACCGTTGAAGGAACACTAAGGAATGTAAATATTAACCAGGTCCGAATCGTTCAATATTTGGACATACGACTGCTCAATGAAGCCGGTTGGGCTGAAACTGCCTTTCAAAAGCTGTTACGGATATACTTCCGCCGCCCTTCTGAAACAATTTAAATTGCGATGTATGGCTCCGCATCGGTACTTGTTGGACGCTGACATCCTCAGGAAAGACGAAACCCCTCGGTACCGATGAAGTGGCGCTCCGCCGGTGAACGCGGAACAAAGCTTTGCGTCAACTGTGTCATGGCGACGAGTGTTCAGTTGGCAAGGTGTGGTAAATCGTGCGGGAGGTCACTCTGCGAATCCACGTGCGGCGCAAGTTGTGCTGATTAAATTCAACTTATGAATTCTAAAATTTGACAACGAAAGCCTTTAGAAATGCATTGCTTGGTTCACTGGCATCAGGGCTGCAGCGCACAGTTTGATACGCGGCTCAGGCCGGAGTTGTCTAACTGCAAAAGAGCATTGCCAGCGTTGTTCCCAGCCACAGGTATTACAATAACTACGAGGTGAAGGGCCTGACACGTATTACGCAGTGAACCATTTAGACGCAAATAAATAAATTGCTGCCTGGTGAACATGAGAATCTTTCTAACGTTAGTTGGGTTTTTGTTAATTCGCATGAGATGTTCCTGCTTTTTTAAACTTAACTGTGACCGACATGGCTGTGTTTTGCACTTTTTATAACTTATCTTGAACTGCCGTAACGTTTGGCCAACTACTATGTGCAAATTATTTCTGGCCAAGCAATAAATAAACAGTATTTATCCTGATGAAAAAGTTGTCTTTGCATAAGGTCACGGCGTAGTTGGCTTCGTAATTGAATCTGTAATGATTGTCCCGACCTTAAATCAGCTCGTCATACAATTAATTCCAGCCAACTTTTACGTCAAAACTTAAGCCGTCGCAGGAAAAAAGATTAATCTGTTTAAATGCTATTTAAAATATTGGAATTGGTGCATTAGAGACAATAGTACAGAAAGTAATTGACGGTGTATTAGCAGAATTATTGCTAATGAGTTCACTTTCGTTACCAGTTCCATACGTACATGGAGTGGAAGCAAGCAAGCGTAACTGAACCCATGGTGGCAAGAGTTTTGTAAGGTTTATTCAGGTTTTTTTCAAGGAAATTGTTAGGTACCCGGTATGAACCCGATTTCTCTGATTCTAGGGACGCGATTTTCTCTGATTCTAGTCACCCGATGATAATTTTCGCTGATTCTAGGGACCCGAATCGAGTCCCTAAAACACCTTAAAAAACCCTGGTTTATTTAAAGTTTAATGTTAACGAAATGGTGAAAAATTTCAGTGACGTTTATGGTTACTTTCAATCAGGCAACCTGATTTCTCACGCACTGTTTGTGTTATTTTTTGCAGCTGATCGATAGCTTTTGCCAGTGACTTGTTGGGATCATTGTTGAAAAAGCTGTGCTATTAAAGAATTCGCCAGGCTTCGTAGAATCTTCGTTCACAAACGATTTGACCAAATCATTTTGAACAAAAATCGTGTACCTACCAGAGGCGGACGGGGTCTCCTTTTTTGACTCCGCATCGGCTCCTCCTCCGCAAATCATAAAAACATTCAAGTCTGACGCCGCGAATTTCCAAATTCTACAGTGAAATATATGCATGTTACTTGACAGTTTTGGTTAAAATGGAAATCCAACCTGCATACCTTTCTTTCTGTTAAAAGATAACTCTTTAGCAACCGACTCGAAGTACACCATCATAAAAATGATTTTTCATAGTTAGTGCAACTTAATTTCTTACCTTCAACGATGCTGATTGGACAGATATTATGTTTCATTGTGGCCAAATTTACTGCATTGTGAATGCATTTAAAGCAAAGCACAATGCCAATGAAGAATATCCCTTATTCTTACTTTGTATGAGTGCATTCATTTTTTATTCTGTTGCAAAACCTTCCCACTAGACTGAGCATGCATACAGTACCACCACAAAATTGTCCTTGATGTCGTTTTCGTATATTCATTTTCATCTTGTACTGTTACGCGAAAGTGCACCTTTGCGGCTATGTTCAAGTCATTGAGAAGTTTGGAATTCAAAGTAATCTTCAAATGATGGCCATCAACAACTTCTGTTTGTTGGTAGTGCTACTGCATTACTGTTTAATGTATCAACACAAGGAAAGCGTCGGAAGTTAAGCTACACCACAGAATACTGGCAATAACCATCAATCACACGCAAGCGACCAACAAATAACGGAACTAGGGTTTGGGTACGATGGCCATTTCCCCACAGATGGGCGCATTCAGCTCAACAGCCTGTCTGACTGAAACTTTGAACTGATTGCAAAACCATGTAGGACAGAAGAGTGTGCAGAGTCGTAGCCGGCAAAGCGAGTTGGCGATCGACCCTGCATGTCCAAATCGTATCAGATGCAAAAACTAACCTTTTACCTTAGAAAAGCATAACAATGCGGTGCCAATAAGGAGTGTGTTTCAGGTAACTCCATAAAACTTTCCAAAAAACAATTTCAAGCAAAGTGTCTAGACTTTTGTGAAGAATATTAAGACGAAATCAAACTCCACCACTCCGTCTCCGCCATTAAAAAAGATGCTTCGATTCCTCCTTCACAAAAAAGTTTTGTTCACTTCTGTACCTTCGTGTCTTATACAACTACTGAAGCGAATTTTCCCTTAGGAAAATGCAGGTGTGAGTGACTTAGAAGTTACCATGAAACAAAGCAAGAATAACTAAAACGCGAGTGTGTTCATCAAGCAAAACTAGGCTACCAAATCATAGATTTTTACACAAGAACTGGGAGTGGATAACTTGCTGTGCATTTGCTATCATTTTGCAAATGTCTTTAGAAGTGTATGTCCTGTTTGCTATGTTAGGGGCAGTCATGTATTTTTCGTACATGTCCTTGCATTGAACTTGTGTCATCAACATGACCGTGTGCTCAGGGGTGTAAACTTGTTGCGCCAAACCTATTTTGGTCTGTCAAAGTTCTACTGCATCCTTAACACGCCTTTCTCTGCCAAACGCCAAATCAACCGCTCGTTGGGTGCCTTTCCGCCCGTAACGTTTTTTTTCTCGGATCCAGGGAGAAGACATCGTGTTTTTGGCCACTGACATTACCTTACCGGGGGCCGTGGACTGGGTCATGATGCAATCTTGCTTTGGCCATCACTTCATGCTGGTTCTGGAAAAGCAGGAAAAGGTCGACGGACATCAGCAGTTCTTCGCCATCGTGCAGTTGATTGGGACCAGGAAACAGGCTGAAAATTTTGCGTACAGGTTCGTCGACATTTTTGTAGTTCGTTGGCTCAACCCGCCGCGACTCGTTGCTGCCAAGTGAAAAAATGTTCAAACAGTTTTATAGAGATGCAGCGCATGTTACCGGTATCTCTCAATCTAAAATCATGAAAATGCTTCCAAATATTGCTGCTTTGTAAAAATGTCTTTTTTGCGAATTGTTCCTAGTACGAAGAAAATTCAGACAACGAAATTCATTTAAGTTGGGTTGCGGTTGTTGCAGGCTGGCACACCTGGTTCGAATGTTAATTTTGGCAAACTGATTGTCATTTCTACTGTGGATCAGCAGTTTGACTGACCCATTAAATAGCGATTATAGCAGCTTCATGTGTTTTTATTTGTTACGGTTTTGTCAATCCCGTAAATCGTCGATGATGACGCGATTTTCGAAGTGAGTCATCATCAATTCTCGACAAATTTACGCAAAGTGTTCTTTGGCAAACAGACTAAATAAACGATTACGTCAGTATGTCGCACTGTAGAGGTTCAGCACCTTGGGAATCATTCTGGAATAACCATGGAAAACAACTTGGAATTATCTGTGTCAGGGGTGTGAAGCCATGCAGCACATACGGACCAAATGCACACAACGAGAGAGTCCCGGGACACAGCTGTATGTGTGAGGCTCTGCGGGTTAGATATTTTGCTGGCCACCTTCGGAAGATTACCAAAAGTTTAAAAAAAACGTATTGTTTTCTTTAAAATCGTGACTTTTCCCCGGGGCACAAACATTCAGCTTCAACGCCACTTTCAGCCCGCCAGCCACGGGTTGCACATCCCTGATTCATGTAAAACCGCGACTAAAACTGAATATAGTTCATATTCCCTCTCGGAATTTGAATTTGTACGGAGTTTCACTCCATCCCGATCTAAGCATTATTTTCATGAAGTTTGTTTTGTTTGCAATAACCCAGACTGCTAGAAACCTTAAATATGCCATTTCAAATGCAGATGTAAATTTGAGCATCTGGAGAGGACTTTGGCAGGATTAGGTCTTTTATTTCTGGTTACGGCCGGGAATAAGTTAATTCCGACAGACTCTGAAATTGTTCTTAGTCTAAAAACATTGAAGATTTTCTTGTTAGCAGATCACTTGTAGTAATGTAGCATAATGGTTAGTAGACTATTTTTATTGTGACATAACAAAGACTAATTAACTTAAGATCACAATATTGGGTTCACTTGGGTTGGCCTATGTGTGTCAGCAGACGTTCCACATTATGAACATTGACAAAGCTTGTGGCAGAGTAAAGTTTACTGGCCAACACGGCAGTTCCATTCTGATAATTGCCACAACAAAGCCTACTCAAGAATTTAGTGCACTGGGCAAAAAGGGAGAGTAATAGCGCTGCCCCACTAATGAGGAAAGCCGCCTTTCCTCGCTGAGTCTGAGTTATAGCGAAATGCGTCTTAAACCAGCATGCTTTGTCACCTGTTCAAGTACAAATTCTTTTCTATTGCAGCAATTACATCTCATGTATGCTAATTTACGTAAACATTCCATCTGTCAGCTCGAAGTCCAACCGGCTGTCAAATTTTAGAAGCCAGTGCCCCCCGCGAATCAAGCAGTTATCACAACTCTAATTTAAACGAACTGGGTGTACAAAATGCCTTGCTGACCGCATGGTAAATGTGATGACGAAACTTCTATATGATACAATCCATCTATTACTGCTTTAGCTTGGAATTGCGCATTTTGAACAAACTCGCAGATGAGTGATTCCAATCCCGGCCAGATTTTTTATAATTTCGAGCGGATTTTTAAATATCTCTGGGTGGCAATTCCGGTCCCAGCCGGAAATGGACATCATTCCGGTACATCCTTGGTTACCTGCGGTAGTTTTGTAACCACGAACTGGTAAAATACCACGATATTGCTATTGAATTACAATGCCATTTTCACCTGCACTTGTAACTGATCAGTACCTCATTAACAGCTACACTTTCGCTGTGTAACGATGCACTGGGTAAAGACTCCCAAATGTATCTGAAATACAGCACAGAAAGTTTCCCACAGTGAAGGTTTGTTTGGGGGGGATTTGCTGTGTTCTTACCTTTTATCAATGAAATCGTTCTGTAGTAAAGTAAGTGAAAGTTCAAGTATTCGCAACTGTCTGATCTGAAGCAATGTCATTTTGCGTTGGAGTGGAACAAACGAATTTTTACTTGGCAAAATATACTGCCGCAGTAGGTTACCAAGCGCGTCATAGCGTTACCTGCAGACGAGAATTAATTCTTTCAGCTAAACTGCTCTTCTAAACTGCCTTCGCAGTGTGCGGAAAAGGTTGCAGAGACCGTCAGTAACTTTTCGTCCCGCGTCATTGGGCGTTTAGTTGACTGAAGTTGCGACGTACTTGCGTGCTGGTGAAGCAACGGTCTGTTTCACAGGCTGGAGTTGAATGGCCCGAAAAGACGACTGACGTGGGAGGCGACGCCGCGATCAATACACGAAGGCGTCTCTTCTGCGATCATGAACAGCGACTGCCTGGTGTTCGACTCGGCCATCGCGCACATGTTTGCCGACAGCGGCAACCTCGGCATCAACGTCACGGTCTCAATGTGCAACTGTTCCTGAGCGGTGAACCCCGCCCGCTGCAGAAAACCGCGACGGCGCTCCCTCCTGAGTTTGCTCCGAACGAGCGTTTTTGCACGCCCTCGATATGTGGGATTGAGAAATCGCGTCGTGAATTATCCGGTTTTAACCACTGATATTTGAAGACGCCTGATACGGTGTGTGCAGATCAGCACGGATCTGAGACTCTGCAGGCGTTAATGTGGACCTTAGGTTTCTGCAGTCTGGGCTGAGCACAAATGTATATTGCTTTGAAATGTACGAACAGGATTTTTACCTCGCAAGGTGATTTCTCTCGGATCATGCGGCGCCTTTCAAAGCTCGGCTTCTCATATGGCCGCTGAAGGGTTGCTAGCAAAAGAAAACTTCAACTCCCGATAAGGAGTTGAGTAGGTGGTGGTGAAGACATTTCGAGATTTTTAATATCGTTGTTTGAAAGTTGGGGTTTTAGCTGCAAAGAGCGAATTCCTCCTGGCCCTGATTTTTTACTTACGTTGTCGGGTTCTCTTTAGTTTACTTCGCATTTTCTCCAAGTGTCTGCCTCATCTCATTGTAAAGTCGGCATTTATGGAATATCTCTGCGCTGTACTTTACCTTGTCCCAAAATGTGTTTGAACAGTATTCGAAAATGACTGTATAGTGGTTTCCAGTTCTAAATCCACTAATGACGTTGCCTTTACCATTGAAAACTGACTGCGACGTGAAACGTTTTCGAGTTTTCAGCAAAATGCAGTTAGGTACGATATAAGCTGAACAACGTCAAGACCAGCCGATATGGGCTGCGACGTTTGGACCGACGCTTGCGACTGCGTTTTATGAATACGGATCCGCAGCAAAACATTCAAAAAATCCTGTGCGTTTTTAAAACTTGCGGCGAATTTTCGTTTTCATTAAATGGCCCCGTGTCGCACGAAACTTCGGTCAAGCCGACTGCGCTCGCTGTATGTGATTGCAGCACGACAGAACGACTCATCACCCACGACCCGCAAATATCTGCACGCTCAGCTTCCTGGCGAGCGAGCGCTAGTGGTCTTGCTCGTCGAGAGAACCGCTTGCCAGTTTATTTGTTTTTTCCCCGCAAATATGTCGTGCTCTGTTGGAAACAAGCTGGCCCATGTTTTGTTAACACACGACCATAAGCGTTTGTTTTGGTGGCAACCCGTAACCTTGTTTGTGCTGTCCAGTGTTGAAGTGAAAGTTGCACGCCACAAAAACGCTATCCGATCGCACAATCCTTCTTTTGAGCTGAATGGTTTGTTATTGCCACTGCCTTCCATTTCCGTTTAGTCACCATATGCTTGTAATGTGCAGAAAGGAAAAAATACATCAAGTTCGAAATAGAGACGCGCAGCAATTCGCCCGCTGGGCGATATGCGTTTTGGTTTTGGTTTTCGTTATTAACGGCACAGTACGGTTTCCAGCTTGTCACGCGCGCTAGAATCGCATTTTTCACTCAGTTGCTTTGATTCTTTTGTTATTGGAGTAAACAGTTCCGAAAAACGTATGTTGCTTTCGAGAGCTCACGTTAAAAAGCTGGCGACGAAACAGAAAAAAGCTGTCATAAGGCAACAAAGAAAGATGCACAAACTGCTCGTAGAGACCCGTCGTACGCGTGACTGTGTTTCCTGTTTGAGCGCGAAAAACTGGTTCATGCTTCACGTAAATTTCCTATAATTTGATCTGAAAGATGCTCTTTATTTACATCATATATTTCAGGCGTTTCTATTTTTCAAGCATTTTTTTCGACTGCATGTTCAACGAGCGAGATGTACGCCAGATCCTGTTTATAGCAATTTAGATTGTCAGAAATTTTTAAGGAATATTCCCCAAAATATGTAAATGCGGCAAATCAACACGTGTTTGTAATCGGCCGAGTTTCTGATGTCTCGGCAATTTTTTGATTCCTTCGATCGTATTGGACCTTCTTCCTAAATTGTTAAGAGGGGAGATTGAGACATCTTCACACTCTGAACGTCATTTAATTTTCTTAATCTTTTAACAAATGTTAATTGATATTAAACCTCGCTATCCTTCAAATATCTGGTGTCCTCAGAACTGACTGGGTTGCTTCGGTATTGATTTAAATCGCGCATAATTCTCGGCCTGACAATGCAAAACATCATTTGCGGTGTTCCTCGAAAATTTTGTGGCTGATAAGATGCTGAAAATTGGTGGCGCATCAGAAATACCTACTGCTTACGCCTGCAAATACCTGTTTTGTAATGAGTAGCATGAGATTAACGGCCTCAGGAAAGTTAATGCCGGTCATTAAGAAGATGGCGAGATGTTTTCTTGTCTTCTTGTTCTATTTAATAGTCAGTTTCTGTGGATATCAAAAGTTCCAGATATTCGCAAGTCGTACTTTTTTGCTGAACTTTACAAGATAACTTGAAAGTGGCCAATTTTAAGTCGTTTGTTGCAAACAAAAACGTTCATGAAATAATGCACTTTTGCTTCAGATCGAAAAGCGTGACAAATCCTTAGAAAATGACACATTAACAAGCGCGCTTGTTGAAAGAACGAAAGTTATATAAATCAAGACTGCAAGGTCAGTCCTCAGACCGAAAATCGTATGAGTGTTTTTGATGGTCATCACTTCGAAGTAACGTATTTTCTCTAAGCGCAATATCAAGGCATCGTCTCAGTTGCATCGGGCTACCTCGCGGTAAGTTCGGCCTTTTGCGGAAATGTCATCAATGCATTGATGAGATAAACCATATTTCCATTAGAGATGAAGTTAACGCTTGTTACAACGCTCGCTTCGTCTGAACCATAAAAAGCGGTTCAGCGCTTCGATAGCAGTTTGCGATTTTTTGGATTCATCTCGCTGTCTTGGGTGCCAGTGTTGGTCGACAACTCATTCTAAGTGTCGCGAAGTGTTTCCGTCGCCATTTTTTTCAACGCGATACTGTTCAGTTTTTCTGTGACGCTTTTCTCCGCTGTTGGACTTACCGCTTTGAGCCGGCTTAACTGCTCACTTGAAATAAAGAGAAAACTGCACATGACGTACGACGCTGGAATATTACGAAATAAGATTTTCAAGTCAGTAAATGCACAGGCTTCCCTTCAAATTCTTGTAGCAATGTGTTCAGCGAATACGTAGGCTCTTGTAGCAAATGGACCTATTGCTGCTTTCCGCGATGCTGTACTCAATGTATGCAGATCATCTTCATGAAAGGTCACTTTTCTTGGAGTTTTTTTCAAGCAAGTGTGGGAGAATTCGTACAAAAATCCTTCGCACCCCCAAACATTTGCCTGCTCCTAGACGTATGTGTGCGATAAGGCTCAAAACAGAACGTTGGTAGAATGCGTTAGCACTCGGACTATGATTCAACGCTGGTAGAATTCGTGAGCAGCAGAATTTCGTTCGTGAGGTTGGCAGCCGTGCTCTACGAAGGGCCTGCAAATTGAATGCTAACCGCTGTGGAGGGAGGTAGCTGCTAAAGTCCTGCGCGGGTTGGAACTTGGCTCGCACCCTCAGGAATTTGGGAAATCTTGCCCGTACTCGTTCTGAGCGCCCTCCCAACATTGCCCTAAAATGCACCATTTAACTTATTTCTTCAGCGGAAAACGTACACAGTATTATTGATTCCGAGTTTCCACAGTTTATTTTGTTGCATTTGTGTAGAGTAGATGAATGGATATTAAAATTGCACATTTTTTATCAAAAAATGAAAATGTGAAGGCAGTTCACATTTTAAAAAATCAACATTAAGTCATTTTTTGAAAAGAAAACCTTTCATGAAACGTTTCGTTTTTTAATTTTAGGTGCGAACAATAATTTGAATTGGCGGCGCCATATCCGAATAGTCATTTTCTAACTTTCTGGATTAACACAAAACATTTTAATCTATCGTGAAAGTAAAGGTGAACGACTTAAGACAAAAATGAAGGCATCTGTCTGAGTAATTTTAATTTATATTCCAACTCGGAAACAAAAAGCATCTTAACGCTTGTCTTCTGAACATCAAATCATTTCACCTGTAAAAATAAAAATTTGATATGTTGTAACTGCATCGTTTGAAAATCAAAGTTTATGTTCAATTGATCCATTTCAAAGAATTTCCCAATTTTTAGAAATGAGGGTGATTACTAGTCTAAAATTTTTCTAACTCTGGATCTGGCAGAAGATGATGAAAAGTGTTGTATGGTAAAGACCAATGTTTATCACATTTAAAAAATTTTGGCCTTCAGGAATCTTTATTTTACTATACGCGTCAGTAAAATCAGGATATAATGCTACCCATAATTTGCATACATCTTCCTGGGATACGTGACATCCGTTATTTCCAGACCAAACTATTTTTTACTTCCATATGTCATTGTTAATTACATTCGCAACAAAATTGTATCTGCCCAGCGAAACGTACATGTCATACAAATTTTATGCAAGGTACCCCCAAAAAAGTATTTTTTAGAGGGGATTTTTGTTTGCGCGTAGAAAACGTCACGCACATGTTAGATCCGTTTTTTTTCAGATTAAGTCATGGTGTTGGAAGACTCATCACATATAATAAGGTATTGGTGGTCATATCTGGCCAAACAAATTTTGCACTTAAAATTGCATTGATATATTAACTTAGAAAGGTGACCAAAATTCTCTACACATCATGTAACCCTGGGTAGTATAGTACCCATACATCCTATATATAGGCTTTCAGGGACATTTTTGTGTGTATGTGAAATTAACAAAAAAAATGCCCCTGGGTAGGTGGCTATCTACGATTCCTGAGCAGGCGTTCCGTATAGGCCTAATCAATCGTATTTTCACGTATTTTGTGTAAAAAAGGAAGACAACACAATAGCAAAGCTTCCTTCACGCAACAAAAGTTCTTTCCAAGATGAAAAAACTCAAAAAAACTGAGGTCATAAATATACATAATGTGTTCGCTATATGAAACGATTGCTTCTACGAACATCTTAATTCCGAACAAATCTTGAGTTAACCCAAAAGAAGCAATTACTTCAAATCAGTCAGTGACTGATCAATCTGTCTAGCCACAAAACTGCGAAAAACGTTAGTAGATATCTACAGCCCGTTCCAAGCCAACATGATTAGTCATCTCTGAATTTTCACAGACTGGGGTAAAATTCATAAATTTTTTTTTATGACAGACTGGGGTAAAATTCATAAAAAAGAAATTTTTTATAAATAAATTTTTTATGAATTTTTGCGGTTCTAGACCAGTCCCCTCTAAAATGAATTGTTGTGGTTCCAAGCCAACATGATTGGTCATCTCTGAATTTTCAGAGACTGGTGTAAATTTATAAGAATATTTTTTAAATTAATTTTTGCGGTTCCAAGCCAGTCCCCTCTAAAATGAATTTTCGTGGTTCCAAGCCAACCTCTACCTAAATTTCGCAGACTGAGGCAAAATTCATAAAATAAATTTCGCAGACTTAGACAAAGTTCATAAAAAAAACTTTTAAACAATTTTTTTGGGTGCTATCATGGAAACTACCCAAACAGTTGATTAAAATCTTTTCATATTTGAATTTTACCCCAGTCTCTGAACTTCACAGGCAGTTTAATCATGTTTTCTTGGAACGGGCAGTTGATGTCTACTACGATAAAAAAAAATTTTATGAATTCTACCCCAGTCTGTGAAAATTCAGAGATGACTAGTCAGATTGACTTGGAACGGGCAGTTGATATCTACTAACGTTGTATAGGCATTGTCTAAATATCTTTGATAAGATCACGAACGTTGCAATGCAAGTCTGATTAGAAGAAAACGGCAAACAGAAGCAAAGCATGAAGCAGGGTTGCCATCCTGCCTTCACCAAAATGAGCCAGACCTAGACACAAAAAAGCCAATTAGCTGTCATTAAACATATACATATACATGAGCGCAATTTTGTTGTAAAATGTTGGGGGGGCAGCTTGGTGCAAAACTAATATAGTCATCAGGTCGATGCAGAAGTTACGTTTTATATATACAGTTTCCCAGTTTTATTTTTAGAGGTGTTTTGAGAGCAACACTAATCACGCTTTGCCTTGCCCTCTCAGATGATTTACATATTAATACACTTAATTTGTCGCTGGACACGGTACTACAGTTCAGCCTGCTTCCATCAATATCGTATTTGGATGTAAACAAGCACAGCAATATGGTAGAACACACCAAATGAGTTTTGTCAGAGCTGTCAGTTGGACTGCACAAAATCCTGCATCGCAATGGCCGCACGTGCATATCACTCTTACAGTAGAGCACTTCAGATTTCATGCATTTCATATGAAGTGTGGCTTACAGCGCGATTTGATGTCTTGTTCAAGTCGCTTAACGTTACAACGACGATAAATATTTTCTTGCACATTTCCGTTTTTTGAAAAAGCTACAAATCCTTTTAATGCTACTGGGCATCATGCTTGCATATCCATTGATATCCTCTTACCAGCAGCAAAAACATTTGGCCTAAAATTAGCGTAGCCTACATCGCAAAATGATTTCAATCTATTTTTACTGTTGGTGGGTGGAGGATGTATCCTTTCAATCTCCCCTTGTTGGCCCTTGCGCACATACCCGCACAGAGTTATAGAAAAGTCTTATTTTGAAGCTTGAACCCGATCCGAACCCGAAATCACGAGCCCGAACACGGCTCGAGACCGACATTTATTTTTGAAACCCGATTTAGGCCTGAAAGCCAAATTTACCGAGGGAGTTGAGACATAGGTGTAGGAGCAGGCAAATTTTTGGGGATGCGAAGGATTTTTGCTCGAATTCTCACAAACTTCCCCGAAAATTTGGCGCCAGTTTTTTCAAATCAAAAGATATTGGGCACCATTTTGTTCATACTTACACGGAGTTTGTGAAGGTTTTCAGAGATTTTGCCCGGATTTTGAAGGATTTTGCCAGGAATTTCACCACATCAAAACTTGCAACCCCGTCTCCTACAACAGTGAGTTAAGACATGCGCAACTTCAGAGTAACAAAAAACGTTGTGTGCAGGTGTAGTTGCAGGCACACGGTTTATCCTTGACCAAAACATTGGCATAATATGGCACAAACGTGGCATGTTAGTCAACGATAGTACTGCAGAATGTAATGCTTCTCAAGAAAAAAAGAAACTATCACGAAACTATCTACGATGGCGCTATAGGCATAAATGAAACTTTCTACGATAGCTCTATAGATATGAAAAACCGGCTTGCAAGCTTCTTAAAACAAGCCAAGAATCGCGTGAGTGATTGATCTTTTCGACGCAACGCCATCATGTGCTGATTTCCTCGCCATTGTCGCCTTCTCAAAACCAGTGTGCGACTAATCCCAGCAGAGAATAAAAGAACGCAGCTGTGTTTGCAAACAGAATTAGCTGAAGAAAAGTCACAATCACTTCACTCACAGAAGTTACCGCGGTGAGCACAACAAATCTACGTCACGAAAGAAAAAATCGTTACTCTTAATGTTATAAAAAGTTTTGTATGCAGGCCCGAGATTGGCTCGAAATAGTTTGACAAACTCAAGCCCGAGCCCGGTCCGACCCGAAAAGCCCCGCCAGACTTATAACTCTGCACCATGTCAAAAGTTGCATTCTAAGAGTTCTACTTGCATAACGACACAAAAATATATTTGAGATTAAATCAAAATGCACAACGGTGAATTGGCAAAAAAGTACCAAGTTTCACCTTTAACACGAAAAGAATGTGCAACAAAACTAGGTGTGACGTATCTGCAAAGCAGATGTGTCGCACTTGGATGAAAACATTGCTGCATTGTGTGCTTGGTTAAACTCAAGTAAATCAGATGACGTACAAAACCGATGCATTCAGCACAAGCACAAAGTGTAAGAGTCGAGGAAAAAACATTTGTTGGTAACCATTGTTGCGACATTACAAGAAGTTAGATTGAATGTATATTTTATCCTTGTTTTCGAGTCAAGTCCCTACGTTTTGAGCTATAGGTCAATGTACAGCAGAGAAAATACTGTAGGCTACTTCTCCACCGTTTTGATTGAAATCCTGGTCACTAATGGTTGAAAACAGTCTTTTGCTAAACTCCCCATCCCAAAACTAAGTCTCCACAATAGTGCCCTTTTTTGGCAAAAAGCTTCTCAGTGATTTACCCGAAAATCTAACTTTCTAACACTATACACACCAGCATCATTAAATTATACGCTGTCTGTTTCTGAATACGTGACAGCCAACGTTACAGCAAAGCCAGTTGCATTTCTGTACGGAACAAATCATGGCTGTACTGTGGTCTCTCACATGTGCAGCTGTAATACTCTCACTGTTACAAGAAAATAACCTTTCTAACAGTATACAACACAGGGTAAAATGTCGGACAGAAGCAGTTAAACATCTTTCACGGTCTGTAGAAACTTGAAAAATGCTAAAAATTGTTTTATCGAAGCTAAAATTTATAAACTAACAGAATCAGTGATACCACACAAAGCTCTGTTTCAACATCAACTTGACTATGTGTGGCCTACCATCTAACATGAAAAGCTCTTCACACGAAACGTGACAAACATCACTTTTATTTTTGAAGCCTCTCCAAATACAAAACCTAAAGAGAAAAAAGTGGGGGGGGCATGGCATATTGTGTCACCCCCGGCTGAAAAAGTGGGGGGTACACGTCCCACGTGTCCCCCACCAAATTGCGGCCATGTACATATGGATCATGCATAACCAACTACAAGACAGATAGTACAACTCGTCAGAGTCATCGATGTAACACAATTCCATATATTTAAAACCATTTTCCTCTCCCGCAATTACAAGTCATACATTTGTTTTTTTACTAAATAAATCGAGCGGTAACAGTAAAATCTTTACAGCATTTTTTTCAAAACTAGGATTCGTGTTCATACGTACAACAATGCGTCTAGCATCCTAAGCTTCACTGCTTTCCTTAAGTTACAGTCGAGAAAATTTGTTCCATCACTGCATTTGAACTTGGCGATGTTGACCAAAACAGTGCGTACATTGCATTGCAACCTTAGCAAAAGCGCTTTCTCCTGCAGCATTTTTGTACTTTCTGGTAGCAATACAAAATTATGTTCTATCTAAAAACATCTTGTGTGCCCAATCAACAAAACACATTTTTCCATATTGCTCTTCTAATTCATGCGTGTGTCTCCCTAAAAGAAAACTGAGGAAGTTGTGGAAATGGAAGTCAAGGAGGTAGGATGCAGAGCACTCAAACCTTCAAATATTTTTATGTTCTCTGGAAGACTCTTTTTGACTTAATCAAATCAACATCACTCTGTATCTTTTCTTCAATGTCTGCACACTACCTTCACAAACTTTCCTGTTTTAACTTTTGGATAAAAATGAGTAAGTTTCAGACAGGAATCTGGAAGCAAAGTATACACGGGAGAGTGAAAGTTCGCACTCTGCATGTTCATAGACTCTCACCAGAAGAGATTTGTGATAAATATGCAGCTCAGATAATGCTTTTCACGGTCAAGACTTTCCAAATGAAGAAAGCCAGAAGTGGCCAGATTTTGTTTGGTCATTTTATTGTAATAGATTTTGAAAAAGCTGAGTGCGTTACAAAAAGCCAGAATTTCAAAATCTGACTTCAAATAAGCCAAATTGGCAATCCTGGTGTAATCTTAAACACATTCCATCAGAATGTATTACTTTTTTCATGAAGTCATGAAAGTGACTTAGTTTCAAAATCTCATAGAAACGTTGCAAGTCTACTTCAGCGGAGATCATCACACCATCAAAACACTGTAAAATTTCTTCAGGGCACACATTGCTAATCAACGCACGAATTACTCTATCAGGCACCGTTTAAATCCAATAAACATAACACCCCAGAAACAAATAAAAATGCAAGAAAACCTTCAGATTTGAGAGAATTAGTGAGCATGAATTACTTTTTCACTCCCGACTGAACGCAATGTTTAAAACGTATACGGCGCAAACTGAAGTTAACAAAAACTTACGGGAAACACTGCTACTTAGACAATGCAAATTTGTACAGAAAAAAGAGAAGCAATTTGTGCCCTTCTGTGAGATAACCTTATAAATAAAAATCAGCATCGATTGCGAAAGAAAAGCATGCCCAAAACAGTTTTTGATATTGCATATGGACCTATATAGTAAGGGTCAATATACTCTATCAATTTCTGCCAAGTTCAGTTGTGACAAGTTTGGTAAAGCATTTTTCAGATGCTAAGTTATAATTTCATAACTGCGCACGACCTCAACCCAGCTCAAATGAAATTTTAACTAAATCAGCTGGGTCACACTGTTCTACCGTGCAAATTCATAAACATATACTAAAGCAATAATAGGCTTTACCAGGAGTAGTAGTCGCAACTTTTAAAACTAATAAAAATTCATTTCTTGACTTTAAAGAAGTTTATTTCGAAATTTAATTTTTAGAACTTGTGTTCATTAGCATAGTGGTTTTGCAAGTTCCACACAAAGTTTTGAAATTTATCATTTTTAATGTGATTAGACCAAACTGGGACCATTTAGATACTATACGCAATGCCTTGAATTCAGAAAAACTCTCGTTTTCACACAACATGCCATGCTTGTTAGAGCTTTGCACGACGTTTGCGGTTTCCATGTTAGTTCACTGTAAACTGGAGCGCGGTTATGCTTGTTTCTATCAGTGAAGAAGGTACAGCGTTGTTTGCAGATGGTAAACTCTGGATTTTCCAACAAGAATTTAATTGGAGCATTTTTCTATATTCATGAAATCAAGTATCGAACGCCGCGTACTTTTGTTACTGTAGTGTAAATTATCAAACTTTCCTTTCTATTCATCTGGCTCATGGATGTCATTCAAAGCCTCTCGCATGGAGTCGTGTTGGGAATCTTCTTGTTCTGCACTCAGCAGTAAAACTTGTTCGAAAATTTTGTAACAAAAATTGGCTGTTCATCAAATATTCAAAATTAAAAATTACCGTGATTAGCTTTGTTTGAGCTAAATTACAAGTTAGTTTATTTCAAACCGTAAGAGTCAGACCAGACTTAGCAAAAGATGAAATTTCATGAAAGACTGAAAACGACCAACACATCTAGCACCAATAGGATGAAAAATGTCAGTAGGCGATAAGTGCCATACAACAGGCACTTAATATTGACATCAATTGTGTTCTATTTTACTCTTACGCGAAAGTTATTTATCACATTCTCGAATGTTTGGAATTGTAGCAAACATATGAATGTTTTGAAAATAATGAAAATACAAATGTCTTTTCAAGTTTGTTGCACCACGATTTATTCAAAGTAAATTGGTCTGGACAGTTCAGTAAGTCACAGGACAAATTTTACCAGCTTTAGACGACTTGCCGACAAGTTGTGATTTTGAACAATTCATTGTCGCTGAATCGCTTTAGAAGAGAATTTCATCTTACCGAAGATCAGGGTTGTCAGATCTATTTTTTGCCAAGGGGCCAAATCTAGTCCATAAAAGAGCCAATAAGAGCTTATTTTAAGACAAGGGGCCGAAAAAGGGCAAACAATTTTTTTCCAAACTCATCAGCAGTTATGAAGTCATATGAACCCATGCTTATCAATTTATTAAATGGCAGTATACCTCAATCGCAATTGCAGATCAACAGCAAAGCAAGTACATGATGAAAAATTGCAACAGAATAATTTTATTTTCATGTGTAGCCACAAACTGAGATAAATTTACCATCCTCGATAAGTGCTAAAGCGATCAACAAACAATATGAACAAAACCAACAACCACGTGCACCATCTAAATAACAGTAAGTTAGCTAACGTAACAGTTCTCGCTGCTACCTTTGCAACTGCAACAACAATCAGCCTAGGCAGCGGTGTAGAAGGCGAGGGTGCAAGCGCACCCCCAAAAGTTCTTATTTGTTGAAAATTTGGGCAAAATCCCTGAAAATTTGGCCAAAACTCTGAAAATCTGGGTAAAATCCCTGAAAATCCTGTCACAAAAAATAGGCTATTTCAACCTGAAGCGAAACCCATCTGCATGAGTGTCGGAAGGATTTTTTCCAGGTGGGCGGCAAAAGTGCTGAAATTTGTTTTTTTCCCAACCAAAACTAAGAAAACAATCTTTTTTGCTAAAAATTTTAAAATCCAGGGGTCCATAGCGCCCCCTGTGCCCCTCCCTTCCGACGCCCATCTGTACAAGTCACTGCAAGGAATCCAGCCTACTGCACAGCTTGCTTCCACTGTACAGATTAAACGGAAATGCTAGCAAAACAACCGAAGTAAGTTGTTCAACTTAAGCCTTTTAGGCCCACAACGGCCACTTTTTGTTGGCTGTTTTAAAAGTGCTGTAGTTTAATTCAATTTATTTGTTTGTGAACAGACACGAAGTCCATAGTGTGAACACACACACTCTGCAGAACGCAGGTTGATAAAAACAGAACGTAGTACAAGGCATTGAAGCCGGCGGAATCACAGGGTTACAGACACTTTTTGCAACTGCGTTGAAGACAGAACCATAGGGTTACAGATACATTCTTAACACTATTGTTAGCTAACACGTAACACTTGTTACAGCACTACTGCGGAGTAGGGCGCTAATTCCAAAATTGGTCGAGTCTAGGTAAAATGCGAAAGCATTGTGACTTGACACGCCATCCATCAAACGGACACTGCAAAATCGATCACTCATTCACAGAATAAAATGCGATTATAGTATTCAAAGAATAGTGACGAGTGCAAACAATCTGACTGCATCAAAGCACGTAACCATACGTTGTTAGATTTTCTGCATCTTTCGAGAAACAGGTACGTGTATTTCGTAGCAGAGCCTCATAGATAGGAATGTTACATTGAACCTGGTGGCTACTAACACTCGCTCTCCAGGGCAGGTTGTATAGAGCTCTGCACCCAAAAGTATATGCCACACACAATCTCTGCATGCATGACTTAATATAGATTGGCTCCACTGGCTTTTTTCTTTTCTTTGTTTACTTATTTAACTTCTGGTGTTCTTGAACAACCTGCAGTCATGCTTGAGCAGACAAGCAAAAATCGTTCGGCTGTGTTAAGAAATATATCCTTTACAATACAAATAAAGGCAGAGAAAACAATACAAATAAAGGCAGTTCTTGTCATTAATCGCTAACGAATGCCCTTGAACATGCTTTTAAAATTTTTGTTCTTCATTTCCAGGTGTTCACTGAACACCCTGAATAACCGCCGCTGCGATACAACAGTATCCATCACCTGTTACGAATCAATCCTCATCTGACGTATAGGCTATACGCTGTATGCTTCGCTTTGTCCACAGCCCGTTGAACACCACCAAAAACAATTATCGTGTTTGTGTATTCGGCGATATAGAGACTGAACTACACTTTTTCCTTCACTGAAACATTCACTGCACAGCGAGTGCAGCGCTTTATAATATTGCTCATTAAATTCTCACGAATTCGGACATGATGAACGCTTTGTTGCATTTGTTTTTGTTTGGTGAATCTAAAGCGTAGGTCCCTTTTTCAGTTGCTATTTTTAGTGCTGAACTGATGACGACTTTCTGAAACCCTATGACAGATTCTGATTGTACTCGCTATGATCTTCCATACTATTTCTCGATGCTTGCTGTAGTTTTCTTGTGTCGTTGTCAGGGTCGGATTTAACTGATGTGGGGCCCCAGGCTAATCTACTTGTGAGGCCCCGTCTTGTTGCGAGGGAGAAAATGGAAAACGTTAATCAATTTGCGAAAATCCGAAAACGACGCTCTGAAAGTACCGTCATTAAAAATTAATTTTAGAATTTTTTTACGGTCAGTAAAAAATTCCAGTAATTATTTTGAATTTTTTTACGGTCAGTAAAAAATTCTAAATAATTACTGGAGTGCCCACGATCACTGTGTTTGTTGCTGCCTTCGACGCAAAAACGTTCAATGACATGGAATTGTTGAAATCGTACTTGGCTGGCGCGAACAGGATTATTAACTGACACAGGCAAACCAACCGAAATCGCCACAATTGAAATATTTCACAAAACATATGGTCTACGTTGTTTTATAAGAATCACACCTGTTTTTATTATCTGTGTTAAAAAAAAAACACACTGCATCTATATAATATGTGTGGCGGCATAAAGACTTTAAAAGATTCGTGTGTTTCTTACTTTTTCAGACTGGTAAGAATCGAACGCAACTAAAGTGTCACGTGAAAAGATGTGAAGTTTAAAAACCAGAACCGTCGCCAGAAAGTCTTGAATAGGGGGTTTAAATTTACGCTAGGGGACTTGACATTCTGAAAATTTGATAAAATCTTTGCTGATTTATAGTGTTTCATATTTAAATGGAAGGGCTGAGCTCACCAATGCCCACAATAACGATTGGACTGCTTTAAATTTCGCTTATGCTGTCATTATTGAAATACGTATAAAGAAATAAAAATCTGCAATCATTGAATCAAGTAAAGCTGAGCATATCGCAGTAAACAGTTAAAAAGGTTTTGTCCTGCCTTCTTCACAACAAGTTTATCTAAGAATTCATTACAATTTGCTTGTCAAGTTTTTCGCTTTCAATGTACCGAATGCTTGGTGTGGACAACCTCTCCTGGAACATTGCGACCCTTTAATTCATTTTTAATTCTTTTGAATCTTGAAAAGGATCTTTCTTACTGAGCAGTTAGTGACCATCAAGTTAAGGAATAAGGCTTCGCGTGGTTGAATAAACTGAGAACCACTAATCTAATGCATAAGACCCAAACGAACTTTTGTCATTTTTTTGCTGTTTCCCTGTCTCGTTGGGGACGAGTCCTGCGATTGCCAGTTGGCAAAGTGGCTTTTGCCACTTTTTGCCAGTTGGCAAAGTGGCCAGTTGGCAAAGTGCTATTCAAGCTCATCAAGATCTTCTCTGATTTGCTAAGAATAGGAGGAGTACAAACTTGCGCAAGTACTCAATAGCAATCTGATTTCTGAATGACTTTACTAAAGAAAATTCAAATGGAAATAAATCACATCTAAAAATACCCATCTAGCTGTACGCGATACAAACGCTGACAAAACTACTGTATTGCTCAGACACCTAACAAACAACTATGCTTTCACTGTAGCATACTGCTGGTAGCCTTACACATTGTTCTTATCTATAGTACAACCTTGCTTTGACCAGGAGCAGTGACGTGCTAGAGATTTGAAACAGGAGGAAACTTAGTTAAAGGGAGTCCACTGGCTAAAACTCAGAAAATAGGTGAGCAATAATAGCAAATCTGGTATTGAACGGCTATACAAAAACCTGAATACAGCTTAAAACACTCCGAAAAACGCAAAAAAACAACAATCCACTGAAATCAAAAGAGTAGTAAATACCAAAATACCAGCTAGGTAGGGGCCCGGTTTTTAGATTATGCTTGACTGGGGGGAGATTCGCACCCCTACCACCCGTCAGTTATGTCACTGATCAGGTGCATTTCAAACATGAACAGCCACAAGTTCTTTTGATGGAGTCACACGTAACAATCGGTACGATTCAGCAAACGCAGGACTATGGGGCGCCGTTCGTAAAAATATTATATCTGACAGATTTAGCACAAAAACTGCTATCTCTGCGCATATTTAGCTATCTCTGCGCGCATTAATCTATCTCTGTGCACAGATAGCTATCTCTGTACGCATTTAGCTATCTCTGCGCACAGATAGCTATCTTTACACGGATTTAGCTATCTTTGCGCACAGATAGCTATCTCTGCACGGATTTATGCGTGCAGAGATAGCTATCTCTGCGCAGATTTAGCTATCTCTGCACAGACATAGCTATTTCTGCGCGCATTTAGCTATATCTGCGCAGAGATAGTTATTTCTGCGCGCATTAACTATCCATGCACATATATAGCTAAATCTGCATGCATGTATAGCGCTAAAGCGTGTCGGAGGAAAATATGGTATCCTGTCTGAAGAAAAACTTGGTGTTCTGTTTCAGTGATCCAGACAAAAGCTAGGCTAATGCAAGGCATGAATTCCCTGGGGTCATATAAAGCTAGGTGGTTTCAGGTCTAAATTATACAGGTTTGATAATAACATTGGTTTGTGCAGACGATGGGCTGCAGTAAACTTGTGGTGGTGGTCTCAGTGTTAGTGCCATTTTTTGCTTAAAATTTCAAAGAGGATCTCGTCAAGTCTGACCATTCCAACTGTTCTCACCAGGCGCAGCTCACCGCCTCTCAGCACTTTCAGGTGCACAAAGAGAATGCTATCACAGAAAAAGCGCATTGAAAGTGAAGTGCTCGCTTGGAGACCAGCACTGTTTTGTGAAGAGAATAACGCTGTCATAGAAAAAGCACATCGAAAGGAACTGCTCGGTTAGGCGTTCTTACCCGAAAATAATGTTGGCAATATACATAATGCTACTAAAGTAATGTGTGTTTCCGTCACTGTAACGAATCGGGCATCGTTAAGTAGCAGTTTACCCGTGCCAAGAAGTACAGCTGACGAAAATTCCAATCATAATCATTTCATTACAGAGGACAGTTTTACTGTGCAGCTTACCTTTAGTGATGGAACCTGCATTTCATCAATTTATCTCCTAGCATTTCACCTCTTTTTGTTTCCGAAATGCTAAGTTTTCGTTTACAAATTGCATGCATATATGTTTGTTGATCATACTGTTTTTTATGACATTTGGTCACTCAAAGTTAGTAGGACAACATAAATTTAATTATGAACTGGGTCTCCTATCGCCCCCCAACCGCCCATTTTTGCTTCACCGCCCCCCAATCGCCTATTTCTGCTTCACCGACTCCCCTAGAGTTTCTCACCTCCCCCAGGGGGGCGGTGCCGCCCACTTTGGGAACCACTGATTTAAATCAATGTTTGTTGCGTCGCATGTGATTTCGCAGAACTTCAAGTTTAATTCCATTCTAAATCTGATGTAGTGTACCACAAAAGATTTGTTACGCAACTGGTGTGACACGGGTAAAAATACTACTCCGTTGCTTAGAAAAATGCCCTTTCCATGTAGAATATCAGAACAGGCTTCTTGCTACAGGTAGTCACTTTAAACTGCGCCAGCACGTTTCAACGGATCGTTGATCACACCATAAAAGGTTACAGCAGGATCCGAATCTTTTTTATCTTTATTGTCCGCTGCTTCCGTATTCAAAAGCTTTCTTGCAAGCTGTGACTTACTGATATGGCAAGTTCAAATTGGGTAAACTTTTGCTATTCAGTTGACTTACCAAATGTCCACAAATGAAGGACTGAGTGACACTTTCTTTTTTCAGAAGCCTAAACATTGCTTGCTACAAACCTGTGCATCTCGGTAAATTTTTGCAAACTCGTTTAGCTTGACAAGGATTACATGTAAGTGATCTACATCTTTGAGACTAGGCATTCGACCAAACGACACAATCTCACCTTTGCATTATTACACCAGGCTGTACTACCTCAGGTGGCAACGATCTGCGGAATACACAGCATGGATTGCTACTTCCGACACAGCGGAGAAGTTTGCATAACGCACCAACATAGGCGTACGGGCAGGCATTTTGCTAGGGGGGCGGAAAAAATTAGCCCTGAAAATAACAATTTGCCCTAAAGATAGACAGTTGCCCTGAAACTAACTTTTTCGTTTATTCCGAATGGAGCCTGAAACCTTATGGAAATCTGTTCTATACACTTAGATTCGTTTATAACGGCTTCCTCTGTAACGTCAATTCGCCCATAACGTTACGTTTTGTTTGGTCGCGATGGCATCTTTTATATGCATTTCAATTCGCTTATAATGTCAATTCGGCAATAACGTTCTTTATGCAATCCCCTAGAGGTGCCATTATAGGCGAATTCTGTAGTTACCTTGCTTGTTAACTCAAGGGGTTGAAGTTCCTTGCGTGTTGTGTTCTCCCAGACAAGAAATTTTGCGGCAATTGCTTTTACTGATGCAAATATGTACGCGACGTCTGTGACGCAACGCAATGTTTTGAAAGCGACGGTTCCGGATCGTATGATCTTACTCCCAAAACCTGCCTGTGTTATCGCTGATGTGCACTTGAACAAGGCACAGTCGTGCACTCGAAGGAGCCAAGCAATCTGCACGTCTGTGCTGCCCGCTTCTAACACTCCTATTAATCAAAAATTCTATCATCTTAACACCCTGCACCTCTACCCAGCGCAAACTCGAAAACGAACAAAGAAACAGTTGGCGAATTCTTATACCAAGCTGTTCAACTACCGACATCCAACTGTTTGATTTTTACGGAAAACGAGGGCTTGGACCAGATCAAAGTCACTATGACCAATCACGACTTTGATCCAGATATGACCAATCACGACTTTGGTCCAGGTAGTTTTGCGGCATCATATGCTTGCATGCTGAGCGTTGTTGCAGCGTAATTTGGATTGAAAAAGCGTGCCCTGAATAAATGAAGGGCCATACACTAGCCCAAATTAAGCGGATCGCCTCCATGTGAATACACACAGTATCAAAATTTTTTCACCGTTCACGATTTTTGAGAAACTTGCGCTTGCCCTGAAATTTTTCACTGTATTGAATATACTTTTTACATTCAGGATTTTTAACAACTTGCGCTTGCCCTGAAAACAGTTTCCCCTGAAATTTTTCACTGTATTGAATATATTTTTACCATTCACGATTTTTGAGCAACTTTGCGCTTGCCCTGAACAACAGAGTTGCCCAGAAATTTTTCACTCTATTGAATACACTTTTTTACATTCAGGATTTTTGAGCAACTTGCGCTTGCCCTGAAGAACAGAGTGCGCCCTGAAATTTTTCACCGTATGGAATATATTTTTTACCATTCAGGATTCTTGAGCAACTTGGGCTTGCCCTGAAAATACAGAGTTGCCCTGAAATTTTTCACTGCATTGAAATATATTTTATTATTCAGGATTTTTGAGCAACTCGCGATTGCCCTGAAAAACAGTTGCCCTGGAATTTTCCATTGTATTGAATGTGTACTTTGTTTATCATTCAGGAGTTTTGAGAAACTTGCGCTTACCCTCAACAACAGAGTATGCCCTGAATTGACTGCACTGAATATGTATTTCTTTTTATTCAGGATTTTTCAGCAACTTGCGCTTGCCCTGAAAAACACAGTTGCCCTGAAAATTTTCACTGTATTGAATATGTATTTTTTATCATTCAGGAATTTTGAGCAACGTGCGCTTGACCTCAAAAACAGAGTTGCCCTGGAATTTTTCACCTGTATTGAAATAATTTTTATAATTCAGGATTTTTGAGCAACTTGCGCTTGCCCTGAAATTTTTCACTGTATTGAATTTACTTTTTACATTCAGGAGTTTTGAGCAATTTGCGCTTGCCCTGAAATTTTTCGCTCTATTGAATACGTATTTTTTATCATTCAGGATTTTTGAGCAACTTTCCCTGAAAAACAGAGTTGCCTTGGCATTTTTCACCTGTATTGAAGTATTTTTCATCATTCAGGATTTTAGCAATTAGCGCTTGCCCTGAAAATTTTCAAGCCCAGAGGGGCGGCCGCCCCCCCGACCCGTACGCCCATGTGCACCAATATTTTGGCGATACATCATAGAGCGGTTTTCACCACTGCGTTACAATTTTAGTGGTAGTTTTGCGTCATCATATGCTTGCATGCTGAGCGTTGTTGCAGCGTAATTTCGATTGAAAAAGCATATCTTCGACATCCTGACGTTCTAGTTCCAGCTTTGTGACGTTCGCCCTGCGTAGGGGCGCAACGAGGGGGCCATAATGCCCGGGACGCCATAAGTCCCAGCATTATCGCAAGTACTTTCTTCAATACAGTATATTTACTCCCAAAAGACATGAAGTTCGAACATGAGGGCGCCAAACTTGTTTCTTGTCCCGGGCGCCATCAAACCTAGGTACGTCCCTGCCCCTGCGAAGTCTTTGAGACTAGTAATCGTGTTTTTTTTTCACCCTGTCAGAAAAACCTTCAAACATTAACTCCAACGTGTAAGTCACATACGATCGGTCTCCTGCGCCATTTGTTCGATCTTTTGCTCCCTATTTCTTCGATGACGCTTCAGTTCCCGCTGAGCCACTTTTTTGCATTTCTATGCTTTTCGATGTGTTGTAGTCGCGTCGTATAAACTTAGTTCCAAACATTGCGACCGAATCTATAAAAACCCATCATTTCGGAGAGACGAACCCATTTGAATTCACCAAAAAATGTCAAATCTTTAAGACTCTGCGTTCAACGTCATACTGTACTTTACACAAATGTGTCCATTGCATGGCTTGCCCTGAATAAATGAAGGGGCATGCATTTAACCTTGGATGGCCTTTCGTTTGTTTTCAGTCATTGAACGAGGAATTTCAGTTTCGAAAAAACACTGGAAGATACTTAGAAACTGCAGCTATTAACCCCGAAACAGTGAGAAAAACGAAAACACTTCGTTAAATCCATTGGCAAGGGTTTCGTAGGAAAGATTTGAGCGGAAAATCGTGTTTTAGTCTTTAACGCCGCAAAACGTCTGCACTTCAACAACGACAACAGATTTAATCTGAAAGCTCAACAGAAGCGATTCAAAGCAGTACATCTGAAATGGAAGTACGATTTTATCCCAGCGAATAGTGCGAAGTGAACACACAAGAAATACAATACGCTCCAGATGCACTTCTCGCTCAATGCTGAGTCATTGCCAATGAAGGCAAAAAATGTTTTGGAGTATTTTTTGGGCAGCTAGATAAATGTCACAAGGCGACTTCAACCTGTAGTGGAAGCTGTGAGCCGAGGAACAACACGTGGCTTAAAAAACACCCGCGGATGATCCAAGATACAAAAACTCCATTTTACTACGAAGTAACATGACTACGGAACGTCGAAAGATCGCGTCCCCCAAAACTGCACTTTTATTTCTGCTGGCATAAGAAACTATCGTAAAACCGACAGAAACGACACAGCTCTTCTGCATCAGAAGCGATCTGCGGCAAATATACTGTCATCACCTGGTAACCTGCTAAGTAGGTTGCGGCAACAATGGCAGGAAGCCAAGGTGGGTCAGACTCCCCGATGGTGCGTGACATGAAAAACTCTCTGCGTTCGGGAAAAGCTGGTGAGGTTGATTAACGCTCAACCGTTCGAAAAATGAAGTCATCAGAAGTTTCTATTCTGAATACACAGGAATGCAAAGCGTGTTATGCAAACAAGATTACCGGCAGGGAGGGTGGGAACGAAATGAGGACGGACTTCTGAGCAACGTGGTTAAGAAACGCGGTGGTTGTTGTCATGGATTTCGCAAAACGATTTCACTGAATCCAAGCGAGCGCTGCAAATGTGCACTTGCGATCTTGGCCGTGCTTCGACAAACTCAGTGCGCTGGACGTGGAACTATTCCAGTTAAAGCCAAAATCCGCCTCTTTCACTCATTTCGCCACATTTCGGATTATCAAACGTGGTTCACTACCTTAAACAACGGCGAAACAAATTGTCACAATCATCCCTTGCACGCGACGTTTTTTGCGAAAAGCCATCCTTGTTTCTGCCGCAGTGATGCGCAACGTTTAGACGTTTTTTTGCAGCTGCATAGCATTTCTTTCGCGGTGCACTAACTACAGCGAAAAAAACGACACTTACAGATCGGTTTCAACGGGAGGGTCAAAATGCTGCGCAACAGTCTCCTCCCATTTCTTCCCCGTAATCTTGAACGCTGTCGCCTCAGCGACTAAAACATCATAAGTCATGGCAAAGAAAAAGCGAACAACTCTTATGGGTTGAAAGTGACATATCGGTGTTCAACTTAAGACAGAAGAATTTGCATCGAAGAAAATAAGATTCCTTAGTATTCCCACAAAGTCTTTTTGTTGACGTCACTTCCGCTGGCCGTCATTATACCCACGTGGTCGCTGGTGAGGTAACCGCCGTTTTCGGGTTTTATTGCAAGTTTGCTTCCTTTGTACAGCTCTATCAAGAAAGGCACGCCCGAGGAACTGTCGGCTGCCACTTTCTGGTCACTCCCAGCCGACAAGTACTTGCCATTGGGAGCTAGATATAAAAAAAACAACAACAGAGATTGAAGACCATGGGTACGTGACAGAGATTAAGCCATGTGTAGATTCAAGACGTCAACAATCCAAAGCAAATTTACCACAGCTTTCAGAATTTTGTGATCAAACGCTAGAAGGATGTTAAGTTGTTGTTGCGAAAACAACATCGCAGCTGACACTGCTATGTCGCCACAGTAGCAGTGGCGTAGTCAGCCCAAAATTTTTGGGGGGTCAAAATGTTTGATTTTAAGCGAGTAACACCATTTTGTTTGAGATCTCTCAAAGCACAAAATGACTATATATGCTAAAAATGTGAGAGGCCATGGCCCCCTGGCTACGCCTGTGCAATATGCATAGTAGTTTCGCTGTACCATCGCCACCAACTCGTGTTTCACCGAAAACTGTTTTTGCTTCATTTCTCGACATACGGCGTCCCAAAATTTAAAAGATACGCAAGGCACTACATTTGATTAGAAAAAAACGCGATGCACTGCATGTTTGCCATTCCTTTATCGTAAACAAATGCGAGAAACTTCGTTTGCACACGCGCAGCATCGGGTGCGGTACACGAAACAACGGCTTGCAAGCCAAGGGAAACACAAGTCAGCATGGATACTTTAACAGCTACAAGTTTGCACATTTATGTGCCAAGGCAAGAACAAATGGTCCCTAATTGAATTTGTGCAAAGCGTCATTTTTCTTCACCATCTGCTGCAGACAATGCCGTTATTTCCACACAAACGCAACTGGGCTTGAAGGACAAGTTTGGTGTGACAAAATGTTACAACATTCTGAGGTATTGCTATTCAGTATGCTCACTGTTAGCGAAAACAATATCTACCTACAGGTCTCGAAATCAAATAATCAGTTGAAGTGATCGGGAAAAACAAATGCGTTATCTTTTTTTCAGCAACTTTAACAGCTTCGGTTTGCAAACAACGCAAGCACTTTCAGATACCAGCACAGTTTACCCGCAAAAACTCAAAACACATTATCTGTACACAAGATGGCCTCCCTTACCTTTAACGTAATAAGCTCCATCAGCGTCTTCTAACTGGAAAATATCATAATTCGCACGGTTGCCTTCCACCTTATCGCCTCTGCATCCCATGAAACCAAACTCACCTCGAAACACAATCAGCGGCCTTGACAAAAGAATAAATATTATGGTAAGCTGGTTTAGGAACGGTGCCATTAAGCCTGGACTGGCGCCAAGTCATATTCACGGCCTCGCACTTTAGTTCTACGATTTTTAATATTCTTATGACCTTGTGGAAGTTTGTGCGAGATTGACTCGCTAACGCACCCCCACCTGCTCCGTATAAGAGTACTTTTATATTTACCTTCGTACCGTAAAACGTGCGCACGTTACATCAGAGTTCAAAACATTCCAGCAGGTGGATCCTTTTGCTTCCGCGATAAATAAGATAAACACCAGCGGGACTTCATTCTAAGTTTTAACGTTTTTCAGGTATAGGTTTATGTGCAACAGGCAAAACATTAATACGTACAACTTTACGCTACTTTTCGTTCTCTGTTTAGGGTTTGCCCCTGCATGCAATGGCTCTGGCAGGCCAGATTCAACCACGTGCAGTGAAACATTCTGCAAAATACACTGTTACTCGGCTCTAGCAGGGTTTGTTACGTGCGTTCATATTAAGCTAGTATGATTTCCGTTTGTCAAGTCAAGTAAAACGAACGATCAACATCAACATCAACATCAACGCACAAGGCAGTTAAGGTTTGTTTCTACAGAACTTCATTCTGCCTATAACTCGTGTGCAAGACGTAAATCGTCGTTACAGCATTTCCACCTTGCTTTCCTAAAACGAATGCCTACAAAACTGTTGCGAAACAAGTAAAATCCGAATTGTTTTAAATATTGGCACAAACACCTAGTTAATCCCGTAGAATGCGGTTTTACGATTGCGACTATCTTCCAAGTTTAACAGAAAACTCCATCACATATCAGATCAAGTCACTACAACTAACGAATTCATTCGCTGCAGTTGAAGCAGGGTGCTAGCTGGAAAAAATCAAGACGTGCTTCCAACTACTCACCGATTCAAAAGCGAAAAGCACATTGCACGTCAGTTCCTAGTTTAATCCTAGGCAGACCACGTCAAGAATTAACTTGAAATGGCGACAAGGGACCGATGACTGGACTACGTCGTGGTTTGCAAACATAAAAATGGAAAGCACGCTCAGAAAAATGCACATTTGAATAATAAAAGGCAGTTCACAATTATGTTTGGTGGGTTCTTTAGTTTACTTTTCTTTCAAGTAAAAGCTTCTTGTCACTGAAGATATTGCTAGAAGTTTCGACCACAAACGGTGTGTACACCAAGGTTATGTAATCCAGGTTCTTTTTGGACACAACCTGCTGCTTACTAAGCCACTACGATCAAATTACTGTTTCTGTACGAATTTTTACTATCAGCTGTTTGATCAAACTCTTCTGTTTACGCCTCGACACAAACACCAATGCCTCCAATGCTTTTCATGGAGCAACGTCATTATCCAACGTAGGTTTCACAAGTACCTGTTAGTCAAACGAAGAACGAAATCTTCAGCCTGTCCATCAGCGCCGACTGACAAGTGTCCGGATGGCAAGACACTGACGTACTTGTTGTTGCTGGTCTTGATGCGGACATTTCTTCCCTGCCATTCAAGTTCGAAGTCCGCACCAGCGTCGCTGGAAAAAAACGGGTATGATAGGAAGGAGAAGCGCGGGCGTTTCGTGCAAAAATCGACCGTTATAATTGGGACCAAGTGAAATGGCTGCACCTTACAACGGTTCGACAACAGGGCATATGGGTGTGTAGTTTTTTTCGAAGTTCTGTGCTTGGAATCATCCTGTTGGTGAAAATTTACAAACCCAGACTGGATGTCGACCACCTGTCTCTACAGATGCTGAGAACTTGAAAAGCGCAAGTAAGCAAGCGCTGCCAGAATGCTACGACGTGGTCCCAGGTTAACTGATCAACTTTCAAGGCGAATTTCTACATCACAAAGAGAAAGTGAGATTGCTTGCAAACACTGCTGCAATGGTGAACACTTGCAAAGATTCAATTCATGGGACTGACGCAATGAAATTGAACAATGCATTTGAGATACTGCACGTAATGGATAAAACTGTTTTTAAAACAACCTTGACCCATATTTTCTACGCTGGTAGTTCGAATCCGCGGAGATAATAAATTAACTATGCCAGGCATAAAATCCTTGATTTCATTAAATCATTTACTTTCATAGGTTCAGAATTCGAAGATCTAAAGAGAAAGTGTGTTGCTGCAGACATGTTTTGAATTACCGTGAAAGATTCGACTACGCTACACCCAAAGCCAGAAATGCAACACAATACGCCACTACCGTCGTACCGTGTCAACCGATTTGCCGACCACTGAGGTAGCTAACTTCAATTATCCACCTGGATCATTGCCTTTCAAACATAATTTTCCCGACCGCCAGCAACAGGTGTGCAAGTGATTTTTGCAACAGTATATTTAAAAAAGCTGTTTGAGCTTCAGTTGCAGTGAACATAGAAACTTTCCTACGAGTACCTGCCAAACGGTAACGTGGCACAGAACTCAACCAAGTAAACGGTAACGTGGCACAGGACTAAACCAAGCTTTGATTTAGTTCTTGCTTAACATAGAAACAACACCAGGCAACATATATATCCTATGTAAAGCGATCAGGAAGCTGTAAAGCACATGTAAGTATCTTGGGGAAATTGTTGACATGGACCGAAATTTAATCCACTTAACAGGTGAAAACGTAACCATCCACTTCAAAGCTTTCTTGTAACATAATCACCACAAGCACACTTGAAATTGTGACGAAATCGTGTGTAATAATGCTGACCATCAAGTGTTTGTGCAACACTTACGAGGAACTGGACGCATCGCCTTTCACGCCATTCCCGTCAACTCGCCAATATTTTCCCTTGTCGTTTCGAAAAAATACTTTGTTTGAGCCCGTGTCCATCTCCAGCTGGAAGGTCTCACTCTCTTCCGCGTCTGTCTGATTAGCGGAGAGCTGTAAACCTGAAGATGACATACAGTATACGTAAATGAAGATCGTTATGCCTATAAGCACTGTCAATTTTTGTTAAGCACTGTCAATTTGTCTGCTATGTGCGTATATTCAATGTACGTAAGCATACCGCTATGCATATAAGCACTGTCAAGTTTGTCTGTTATGTCTGTATCGTGTATCGTTAATGTACATAAACATATCGTTATGCATATAAGCACTGCCAAAACCTGAACATGACATGAAGTACATGTGGATAAGATCGTCATGCTTTTACAACCTGTCACTTTTTATAACATCGACCGATAGCGACGTGTGCAAAAACTTTCTGCACAAACTACGAAAACGACAAAAATGCATATGACAATACAAAATCAAATTTCCTTTTGGAAGACACGTAGTTGACTTAAAAGCATCACACGAAACAAGAAACGTACAACGACATCAAAAACAGGTAGCGCGCTTTCAAAATAAATCATCAGCTCATCCGGCTGGCGTGATGAAACACTGGAAAATGGAGTCTTTGCAACTGAAGGCGTGAAAATGTTTTCGTCGATCCACACAAACCTGCCTCACGAACAGGGTTGAGAAAAACCCGTTTTTTTCAAAAAAAAAACTATCCTGTTTTTTTGTTGTTTTTTGTGAAAAAGTCTTTTTTGTTTTTTTTAAAAGAAACAAGATTTTGCTGTTTTTTTACGGAAAATGGAAAAACCCTATTCTTAATTGTTTTCATTGCATCATGCAATATCATTATTTTCAGAATTACACAATATTTAACTTGCTATACCTATTATGCCATTCAAATTTTACGGCAAAGAAATGTACCCCGTCTGTGTTTTCGCAAATTTTTGTTCAATTCACTCTGAAGTGGTGAAGCTCGGCGAGAATGCGCACAACAAACAAACAAAGAAAAACCATTTCCACACAAACTCTGCAGTTTCACGTCAAGTTCATCTGCATGCCCTGCTAGTTCAGCATTTATAGCAGGGATCACCAAACTTGAAGCTGAGAGCTACTTCTTGCGTGCTGACTAATGCAAGGAGCTACCAGTTTGATACACACTTTCGAAATAAAAATGTTGTTCAATTTGCCTTGAATTATTTTGGTATTACCAATTACGATATTCCGCAATGTGAAGACACTGATCATGCTAATGTTATTTTTAGAGCAGGCCTGCAGACAGTAGCGTAGCCAGCCCTAAATTTTTTTTTGGGCAAAATATTTTGACTTTTAGCGAGCAACAGTATTTTGTTTAGGACAACGCCTCTCAAAGCACAAAACGACAAGCAATGCTAGAAATTTGGGACACCTGGCGTTTGGCCCTCCCTAGCTACGCCTATGCCCTCGAGCGACCTACTTGGTCCTTGTGGGGGATCTGGTGGCCGTGGGCACCACACTGCTGACCCTGACTTTGAGTGTTTTTTTCAACGTATGACTTGGTATGGTCCAAATCAGAAAAAGTTGAAAGATGCACATAAGGCACAAAAATTGGTTAAAATATACTGATTGTGCAGAGCTGAGAAAGATTACCATTATAAACTGTTTAATTTATTCTTTTTTTTTCAAGTCCTTCAAATTTCACTGCTGTTCATTTCTTTGATCAACAAAAGTTAAAGTTAACTGTACAAGTGTCCTGTTTATTTTTTACTTCTTAGTTTTTCAAAGAAAAAGTAAAGAGTGGGCTTTTTTTAAGTGGGCTTTTTAAAAAAAACTCGTGTGGGTTTTTTTGGGGCGTTTTTTTTTTACAACAACCCTGCTTACGAATGCATTTGATAGGCATGTTGCACTTCATCAAACATGAACTCGGAAGGACCTACGCAACTAAAATCGTTGTCAAAAGAAAGCTTTGGCTCAAATCCGTTCGACGAAGTAGAGCGGCTCTTATATTAATATTGTTAAGATCCATGAGCATCACCGACCGATACGTACACATGAAATCAACGACAACAATGAGGAAAAAGATACACCGAAGCTATTTTACCCGGGAGTATTTCTCAGAAAAGCGAACTTCACACATAGAATTACTGTCAGGGTTTTGATCTTTCAAACTGGTGCTATGAAAGCACAGCTACACAATACATCGCAAGACGGATTGCGCATCAATTACCCACTTTACACTGCACTTGTTATCGGATTGACGCGTGAACGATTCGTCGCCCGTGGCTTACCTTCGTGAACGCACTTGCGAACTCGATATTGGGGCGTTTCTACACAAGGACTCAAAGATTTGCTTCGCGTACTTGGCCTATGGTATTGCGAAAGCTGGGGAATAGGTGAAAACGAAAAGGTGAAGCCTGATTCCATTACACAAAGGTGCTTTTTGTAGGTGTTGTTGGAATCGCCGAGATGTGATTTTATTTAGCGTAGTCCGAAAAATTACAGCCAGCATAGAAAATTGTGGAGAACTGCTGGGCGATGAGGTCATGAAAACCACGTCGCATCGTAATTGCACTCTTCAAGCGACTTTGATAGAATTTGAACAGCTTCTACAGGGCAGGAAATGGGAGTTAGTTTTTACACATTGGAAAGCCAAGCCACTTTGTTGATTTAGGTTACGATCATTAACCAGTCGGTTCTCTGCAGTACAATAAAGACGAGTGTCACATATGATTCACAGCACTTTTGTAAGTAGAAATCTACGAACAGTAGGTAGGCTACTGCAATTCACCAAACTGCAACTGTAACCTATTCCACAAACTTTTATGCCACATTTTATGCTACTCCATGTGTTCCAATATGAACTGAGGAAATCATAGCCACGTGACTGGGATACAAAGTTGTCAAAGTGTAGCTAGCCTATACTGAAGTCATCCACTTCCAGTATTTCATCCACTAAATATAATGTAGCTTCCGATTGTTTTATTGTTTTAACGCGAGCTGAAAAGTTTCAGTGAAAAGAAATACAAATTTAACCGCAATTGCGGACTCCTGCTTCATGCTTACCTAAACTACCCGAACATGTTACATTTCAAATCACTCAGGCTAAACATAAAAATTTTGTTGCGCATGACCTTTGAAACCTCAGAGTGCAGGAGCACAAACACAAATGTAAAAATGGCGTGAAAAATTGACCTAAAGCAATCGAATACAATAACGCAGTTCCAGTGAAATATAGACAACCTCAGCCTTCTATATTTATAAAGTTGAATGCAGATGTTCACGAACGCATAAAGGCCACTGAAAATGCTTATTGAAACAAATTACAATACATGATTTCAAGTGTGAATTATACGGGAGGTAGATGCAAAAAAATTAAAGTCTGGTCGAGTTCAGTATCAAAAAGATTCTTCCTCTTTTCGTAAAAAGTGTCTTCGCTCAGTGGCATAGACCAAAAACAGATCGCGGAATTAGATGGATTGCCTAATTCAGTGGTTCTTAAACTGGGGGGCTTGAAAGGTTTGCAAGGGGAGCGCGTGTATGGCGGAGACATATTGTTGGAAAGCAGAATAATGGCAAATATACTGTAATTGTTGTTCTGCCTTTCGTGGTTGATTTGGAGGTTAGGTGAGGCGCGAATAACAATGACTAATGCTGAGGGGGCCGCGACTGAAAACAATTAAGAACCTCTGACCTAATTTAATTTGTAACCTTACTTTTTTGTCTCACATACCACCAATTTGCTGGCGCACCGTCAATAGATGGAGGACTCGCTAAAACGCAGAACAATTACGAGAGACGTTGCTACATCTGTTTGGGAAGGAGCTTCGTTTTTAATATGTTATCTCCAGAGATAAACCCGAAGAAACAGCGAGAAAGTATAATGTTTCTTGTTTACACAAAACTGCAACCACTTGACCGACCCTACAAACGCGTTCTCCAGCACCGGTGCAGTATATGACAGTCCAGTGTTATTTTCCAGTCTTGTGATCAGGTAATAACATTTATTGACGTCGACACCTGCAAGGTCAATGGACAATGATATGCAGTGTTACGAAGGGCCCCTAAAGCAGCAGTGGTAGTACAGACTATTTCTCACGTGAATCGACCGTTCTAATGACTCAGCTACACGAGCAAGATTACAACGCCAGATCGTACCGAGAGAATGTCCGCCAAAACAGTCTTGTCAACAATATGCAGTTGTACCTGCGCTGGCATATTGCTCTAGCCCGCGACCAAAACAAAAAGACCCACCCTCACGCTGAGCACAGCAAGAAGCCGAATCATGTGTGCAGACAAACCAGTCAATGGATCTATCGTCCCTGCGATTCCGCACATAGCTGATCATTCGCGAGTGCTGATCCTATTTTGGTCAATTTAGCCTTTTTGTAAGTAAAAGACGGATGACTTGGAAAGGCAAACGTTGGTAAACAGTGCATTTTTCTATAGTTGCAACTGTGAAAATGAAAACAGTATCAGCTGAACAGCAATACTTTTACAGTAGATGTTAGCACATCATTGAGCTCGACTTTACAACAAGCACTGCAATTTCGAGAGTATCAAGAAAATGTGGTTCTCATAACCGCAGCATGATCAGTAACCACAAGCTTTACTTTTACAACGGTTCATTCTGAGGAAGTTGCTTCCGTTGACAGCACTGTTAGTGAGTCACTGCTGCTTCGGCTGCCAAAATGACTCGAGCACTGTATGACATCATTTTTCAATAACAAAGCACAAACCGACGCGAGGCGCCTGAAACTTGCCCGTGAAATCACGGTTCTCAGGAGGAAACAAAACGCTTTTGATGAAGCTAAAATAAATACTTCGCTACACTGTGGTCAGCCACGCATTCGCTTCCTGGTAAACACGCCGCCAAGTTGCGGCTCAGAACCGTGCGATGACGTCATCTTGTATCGGAGCACGATTGAGTGCCGGTGCTCGTCGCAGACCGCGCATTTCCTTATGTGGAAGAAGGGCAACTCCCAAAGGCCGAGGAAAAGCGCTGAACAGTCTCGACGCTGCGGCTGCTTACAGAAGCTGAAGCTTACAACCGGGGCAGCGTCGAACTAATGTTTCGCTGCTGCAGAGGTTTGTGTTCGCTTTTTGCCGCTCTGATGTGTGCAGCAGGAGTACGTGAATGCATGAAAATAAAAAAACTAACGTTGCTAGCACGGTTTGCATGTAAACTAATGGAATCAGTGTCTTCTTCTGGTAAGTTTGTTTTCATTTTATTTTTATGTTCGAGTGCCTGAAAACGTGGATGGCGCGATGTCTTTCAAATGTGCACCACTCCTAAGTTTCACCTATACCCAACTATACATCAACCCAGAACCACATCCAGACAGTCGCCAATAGGGGGCTTCACGGTTTTGCGGGGGACGCTTTGCGTTCGTGCAGGGGAGGATTGACATCCAAATTTGACAAAAATTCCACTGATTTGTATTGGGGGTCAAGCCCAACAGGGCCGTGGCGACGGGACTGCATCAACCCAAGCATTGTCAGCCGCCCCGCCCCAAACTCCTAGTTCGAAGTAGTGATGCAAACGAATCGGCACTGCGTTCAAGCCTACACTGCTAACTGCACGACGGTTTCGATTCTAGGTGAAACCGCCAGAAACTACACCTGAAACAGACTATGCAAGTAAATCTAACCTTTCAATAATTTTCACACCCCCTTCCCCTCTGGGAAGGGCCGCGTGGAAGCAGACCTCGGACTCGAAGTACTTCATGGTTTTTAGCAACCTTTGATAGTTCTGGCGTTTGCTGGCTCCACACCAAGACGGGACCAAGGCAGATGAGAGACGTAACCACGCCGCCCCTCGCTGATTGACCATTAGGCCGTTTTTTGTGGGTGTAGCCAACAAGACTTGCCTCGCCAATCTTTCGTGGGGGATTTTGGTCACGTGGCCGAACCTGAGCCACGACGCTTATTCGAAAAGATGCCAACAACATCCAGGAAATATCCTCGATCAGTTCCTGCTCTATTCCTGTGAGTGAACTGAAGTTCCAGTTTCCTATCACTAATCTTATGGAAAGATAGCCTTTAGAATAACTCTGCGCTGTCCCTAGTTGCCTCCCTCCCTGGATGCGTGGCAGGCGTAGCTTGGCGCCTCCACTTGTGGATAGCTGATGGGGGAGACTGTGGCAAATTTTTCGAAAAGACCCTCAATCTAAAGCCTGAACGCGGTTATTGTATTTAAATTTTGTGTATTTCATAGTAGCAACTGCGCCGAGCCAGTTACACAAACTTTTGTGATATCAGCGTATACCACGACAAGGTGTTGCTGCGCGTTTACGTGTTTAGGAGAGGCTTCGCTTGTATCTGCTGCAACCGCAGTCATGCGGCAAGACAACATCTGACAAGGAGAAGCTATGTATTGCGCTACGACTTTTCTCAACAAGTCAGAGCGGATCATGCTTTTGGCCCTTCTGCTACATAAACCCCCAAGAAACACTTCAATTTAGAGCAACTCTAACTTAGGACTCAGAGGCAACCCTTCAACTTGGAATTCGATTCTGCACAACAAATCCACTAACTCGCAGCTCTAAGTTTATACACCTGACTTTTCATAATTCATTCCCAACTAGTCATCCCTCCTAATCCTATCTCCGGCTACAACGTTTGGTTCTTACATTCAGTCCAGTTTACCCAAAACTAGTCTCGCACATCTTATTAGTACACCTACCCCCGCACAAAACCTATACACGACATTGCATTTGCACAACGCGGACTGGTAACAACGCGTTCGCTAACCGCCCGGCCGTGGGCAACTTAATCAACAATATCGTGTGAACACAAGTTGTGTGTTGCAGGACCAAGTTGGTGGGACTTGGGAAAACAATTTGTGCCTACACTAATACGCTTTGCACGAATGCGAAAAGTAAATCATTGGATTCCATTATTTTACGCACATGTTTGCTAAGCAACACGAGCTCTTTTTCATCAGGAAGTTACGTGGAACTTGTGATTTATACAATATACAATACATCGCGGTGATGTGGTTAAGACGTGGGATGTGCATCGTTGTGGCTCAGACGCTGGTCAATAGATTACAAAATTTATGTGATCCAAAGTGATAACTTGTGTTCCCGGGTCACCATGCGGTCGATGACATAGCAGTTGAATCGGGAAGCAAGCCGTTGCGCAGACATTTCTTTAAACAGCTGGTACGACATTAGAAAATGTTTTCCTCTGCTCACAAGGGACAAAGATTACAGGTTTTGTAACTAACTTTCGTTGCTGTGTCGTTCCGGTTCCAGGGCTAATTAAGTTCGCTCGGGCATTATGTGGTTCTACTGGACTTTCACCGTGGTTAATTATCACTTCCCAGTAAGAACCTCTTTAAACTTCATTGTGTTCTTTGTTTAGCAGTCAAACAGTGACAATGAGTTACAACATACTAATGGGTGCTTTTTAAAAATTCATGGCCAGGTCGAAAAGCAACGTTTGTCGTGCAGCCCATCTGTTCCAGCAGACACGTATACAACATTGACGTAGGGTGGTTTGCAGCACGAGACCAAACGTCTCGTATCAAACAGCAGCAGCTCCTAAAACGTAAACATGGGAACGACCAGTCAAGTACTGAAATGAACAATTTTCCCCGCTTGCTCAGCACATACATTTTCAAGGTTTTGGTTGGGACGTTTCACGCGGAGTGCTTTATTATTTGTTTAAATCATTTTAGAACAGTTGACAAGCAGGCTGTTGTCTGCTATCAACTTCGGTAAATCAAAAGTTTTTCCAAAGCTTGTTCCAACTACAGCAGGGTTGCAAAGTTCGAAGACTGAGTGTCAACCGCCCAGGTTACCTTGCTTCCCTGAAACAAATTTCTTCTTAGTCATGGAGACGAGGGTGATTTGAGGGTGAGAATCTTCCAGCGTGAACTGTTCGTCTTTGCCAGCTGATGTCTTTCTTGTTTGAAGGGTGCCCTTCGGGCCAATAGGAGTCAAGTACCTGCAAAGGGTGTTGAATGCGGCAATAGTTTTGCTGCAAAGCGTTACTTGTGCCATGCTGGCGAACATTTTCAGCCCTGCTCATAAGATCACAGATTTCTGCATCTTGTTGATGAACGATACAGACACACGAGTCGGTCTTTAACGGCCGGCGACCTCTACAGGAGTTATTGGACAGGTCTGCACGAAATAAACGCAAATCAAGAAAATGCGACCGTGCTTTCGAACGTAACTCAAACCACGGATTACTCACAAGCAAACTTCAGAAAACCCATTTAAACGCAACTCACTTTTTGTCGTGAGTTGACTTGAAAGCGATTTTTCCGGCGTAGAACTCGATTGTGTACAAAGTTTGTTCCGATATATCCTTTTGAAGCGATCCATCGGAGGCCAAGTACGTGTTGTCCGCCATCAGAAGGGCATAGGCGCGGTTGGAAAAAACTAAAGTGATCAACGTCTCGGTTCCCCACGGTATAAGCTTAGTCATTTGCACTTCGTTACCGCTCATCACATGGGCGTACGTTTTTCTTCGGATGTTAAATAGATTGACCTGTAATTAGACGAAAACCGCGTCCAAAACAATAAGGAGACATGGTACCTCTTATTCAGTCCAAGTGGTTACTACCGCAAATTTTAAGTCGAAATTCTCTCCCGCCGAAAATTGGCGTGCGCAATTTTCTATGAATCCATTGCTACACAAGCGGCAAGCAAAAGGGCTAAGGGGTCTCGAAACCCAGGATCAAGGTAAGTTGGAAAAGCCGTCACCCCATGAAAATCACAGTCTAATGCATGACGTCAACTAAATGAAAAGAAAGCGGCGATCAACGAATGTCGGTCACACACAAGTGGCATTCCGCTAAATAGGTTAATACGCAAAGTCGGACAGTCGGACTCTTGTTTGCCTTAACAATAAATACACAAATCAGAACAGACTGCGTGACTTGACAGGCGCGACACCGCAAGATGATCTGTCCTAACAACAGTTTTGTGAAAACATCCCACTACGTTTTTAAAACAACGCTTTGACAGTTTTGGTCTTTTCTTCGACGCTTTAGATCAGGGGTGTGCAGCCTGCAGTCCGGGAGCTGAAGTTTTGTGGCCCGCGGAAGGATCCAGATTTTAAAGCAAGCATTACGGTTTTTAAAGGATATTACCCATCTTCCGTTGGTGGCCAGCGAGTTGTTTAACCCGCAGAGCTTGACACATGCAGCTGTCACCTGTGGACCAACCTGATGTGCATTTGGCCTGGCAGTGCTACATGGTTGCACATCCCTGTTTTAGATGATGCCAATCGCAACATGAAACTATCCTTTCTGTTTTATTGGTTAAAGGCCAAAGGTCACCAAAATACAGTCTATCCGGACCACCATTGCACTGTGGCACAAATGAACTAAGATACAGCCATTTGCAGACAGAAGTATGTGACCAACCAAATCGCAATGACATATTGCAGCAAACTTGGAAGAAACATTTTACGCCTTTATCCAATTTGCATTACTTCACTGAAAAGACACATTATTACATCAAAGTCAACTCTGGATACTTTCGAAGTTATTGGTATATGAATGAATATGAGCGGCAGAAGTGATCTACGAACAGACACGAAGATCGTTACAGGTTTGTATCTACAGTCAGTTACAGCGTAGGTTAAAGTGCGGTTGAAGGGTGTTTTAACCCTTCCAAAAGTCGCGAAAAAACGGGCAAAAAGCTCAATTATCGGCTGTTGAGCGTGCACAGATAGAACCTCTTCAACTTTGCATATGGAAAGACTCTCAGAAAGGCTAACTGCACAAAGACTACGATTCAAAAAAAGTGCCGTTCACCGTGCCAGGCCCGTAGCCACGGGGGAGTGGCATTCCGGATCAGTGACCCCCAATTTTTGCCCGGAAAAATTTGTTTCAAACACATAAAAAGCAAAAATATTGCCCCCTAAAATATATTTTGTCCCTCCAAACTTGAAAACGCGGCTACGGGCCTACACCGCGCCATGGAAAAGGCTAAGAAACAGGGGCTTATGGCGAGCGACATACAAAAATATGGTAGACGCCGCAATACTTCATGAAATGATCACGCCATCAGACAATAAAGCTTTCATGCGATCTCCTACAACAGTAGTACTTTTCGTTAATATCGTGGCAATCTGCGAAAAAAGGTACAGATATTACTATTAGCACGGTTTCAGGTTGTCTAAGCAAGTTCGGTCTTCTTTTTTTAACGTTTTGATGAACATTTTTATTGCTTAATATTTGTGCGTTTACTGCATTGTACTGTACTGAACAGGGGCGCAACCAGCTCCTCATTTCGGGGGAGCAATTTTCATGAACTTTAATTCGATGACGTCATCATGCTTATTCAACCGTGGTACAACTTTTTCGCAAACGGTCATATATATGTTCTTTTCGCAACATTTCCGAAAATGAGAACTTATTAGTTTTAATCAGGCCCGTAACTAGAGGGGAGAAGCCCACAATAAAAATTTTTGCGCCCAGTTGGAAAAATGCGTTGGACATTAGTTTTAGTTTAAAACTATTGGACACAGTTTAAAAACTTGGACCCCTCCCAGAAAACTCTTTGACCCTCTGGTGTTCCAAGCTGGTTACGGGCCTGCTTTTAATCAAGATGCAGACCAATCAGGACAGAGTAAAAATTAGTAGCCAAATAGAAACACCTCGTTCCGTATTCAACTAATGCAGTCATGGCTTTATTGTGTCAGGTGTATAGGCTATTAGTAAACCTGCCTAACTTTTCCTCTTGTTTTAGCAATTTCATCAAATCGTTTATCAAGATTTTTGAAACTTCAGTTGAATGTATTTGCTGTGAGAATATTTCTGCAGACGATACTGCGAGTGGTGAAGCTGTCAGATTGAAGAGACTTGTCAGGATATATTTAATCAATGATGCTATTGTTTTATTGTAGATACGAGACTTCGTCTGCCAACTGAAATACTCTTGAAAGGAATGCAGCAGGAACAGGGCCCTTGAGGAATAAAATGTGTTGGTGTGATAGCTGTAACTAATTAAGAGCTTTACTAGATTTTTAACACTATGACTAGAAAATGATATGCTTTATTTGGTATTTTACATCATAAACATTTACCAATGTTATTACTAAATTTCAAAAGGTCTCAGGCTGATCTCAAATAATGCACATAACACACAGTTGCTTTGCGAGTTTCACAATTATACACCAAATTTAACAATAATAGTAGGCTAAGTAATTCTCACTAGCAAAGCAAATTTAATACTTCTTTAAACCTTTTAAACCTAATGCAGTAATAGAAGGACACGAAGGATTTCGGTACTCGCTTTGTCATGGGTTCTAACAGATTTTGATAATTTCACTTGATTTACTGTCGCGATGCTAATTCAGGGTTACAGAGTGGCAAGGGGTCGGAGGCTGGAGTCGGATTCCTAACGACACTAAGGGTCGGAGTCGGACTTTTTGTCCGACTCCGAATGCGGAAGTCCAATTGGATCACTTTTGCATCACACTCGTAAGTTGGAAATTACTGTTGAATCGGTACAATTTCTGATGAAACTTTTGTTGAAACGGAGAATTCTTCCTGTCTACCACGATTTCCACTGAGTGTTAGTTGTTACAAAATTCTTGGTCACCAAACTTACTTTATGTTAAGGAGTCGGAAATTTTGGAAAGGTCGGAGTTGGAGTCAGACATTTTACCTCCGACTCCGCAATCCTGGATGCCATACGTGAATGATGGCCTCTGTTAGCTTAGCCATGGTGATGCGATCGAATGTTTGTAACCGGGATTTTCTAATTGATCGCAAATTCTCAACGGGGTTAAGATCTGGCGAGTTTCCAGACCAATCCATCACATTTAATTTTGCTTCCTGAAAATCGTCTTAACTTTGTCAGATGAAAGACACGGGACAATATCCTACTGGAATTTTCCTCCACATCAGGAAATGACTTTCCCATATCTGGAATGGCTTTTCTTTCAATTATATCAATGTATTTGTGTAAATTGATCATGCCCTCAATTGGCATAAGTGAAGTTGCTACTGAAAAGCTGAAACAACCCCAGAACATCTAGCCACTTTTGGTAGGACTACCTAAACAACACCTAATAACTTTGAGGCTCTTGTGAATTTCGAATTTCCCTTGCAACGTTAGAGCTTGTCTGTTAAACCCCAGCAACGGTTAGGCACTGAACATAAAAGCAAAAATGCTTAAATAGTAGCCTACATTAACCCCAGGCAAACATAAAGCTAACACAATATGAACATAGAGTAGGCTATGCTATTTCTGTCACCAGGCATAGTCTACTGGGTGCAAACTTTGCTCCACTGGTGTGCTAACAATGCAGCATTTATCGTTGACGTTTCAAGAGTATATGCAAACTCTTCCTTAGAAAATGGCAAGAAACAAAATCAAAGCGTACACACACATTGTATTTCTGAAAATTTTCAGAGTGGTACAGGAAAAAAGGATAAAAATGCCTTGGAAATAAACTACCAACATTTTAAAGGATTTCCCAATTTCAGCATATTTGTGGTTAAATACCAATCATTTAAGAAATTTTCGATCAGATGGCGTGTCTCAAGATATATCTTGTCAGGAGATAATTAACCAGTAAGACAAAGAAAAATTTAGTAAAACTTTTCTTAAAAATGGTTAGAATACAAAATGTTAACTTTATTATTTAAAAGTTTATTCAAATGTCAAAATTGCTATACAATGATATGAATATTTCCGGGAGGGGGAAATGCCCCAAACGCCCCCCCCCTGGTTGTGCGCCTGGTACTGAACGTAGTAATAACTCGGTCCCTCTCGTTACCCTATCAGTTATATGACCAGTCGTGAAAGACGCTTGGTGGTCCCTGGTTCGACGAACAGTTGGGTCAAACGCCAATCGTACTCCCTGGATCTGCCCCTGCGTGGAAACCATGACATACCTGCGGATGCATGGCTAGATGCACGGCCCACAAGTAGCTGCTGGATATAGTCTGTTCGTAACAGGACAGGTTGTCGTCGCTCCCGCCGAAGTAGCGGTTGTATTTGGAGCTTTTGATCGCCCATCGGCCATCCGGCGTCGCTTCCACTTGGAAAGCGTTTTCTTCGCCTTCGGTTTCGGAGTCGCAGGAGACCTTCCCATTGCGATCCGCTCCCAGATAACGGCCTAAGTGACTCTGCGTAAAAACCAAGAAAGCGTCTGGAAAGTTTGAACGTGCCGGTGCCGCAAGTGAATGTAAAGGCGTATAGAAGTGGAAAACTTCATACACCATTTCGTTTAAGCAATTAGGTTTCGCGTTTTCAGGCGCAACCTGCTGTTGATAACGGTTTTGATCTATTTAGCTAGAGGTCAACATTCTAACAATTGAACGGAAATTAATCAATAAAATCACTCAGAGTGAAAACGCATGAAGTATAACCTTAGATATCCACAAACAAACATTGAAATGGTGCCTTGAAGCATGTTGACCGATTTGAAAAAATATTCACGCTCTTAACAGTATTGCTAACAGTAACAGTCTTTAAAATCATAAAATAAAAAACGGGGACAATTAGAGAAAACACAGCTCTAACAAGTGCTACTTGCTATTATTGAAACCGGACACAAGTTTAGGTAAAGTTGGCGGAAAATTTCTAATCGAGTTAAAGTGATCAAAAGAGGATTTTCGGGATGGTTTTCCGAAGTTGACGAAAATGAGAAAAAGAACATCAAGAGCCACGTTCCCTCCAAGGTGCGCAACTGCACAGTGACCACCAGAGCATCTGCGCATGCGCAGTGAGATCTTAATTCGCGCACTTCCAGCATTCCAAATTGAATATCGCATGGGCCTTGAAACGCTCGAAACGCTTCACTGGTTGTGCGTCTACATGGTTGCGCAATTGCATGCGTACTGAAACAAACATTTGCTCAGTGTGCAATTTTCTTAGAGGAAACACTGATCAAGATGAGACTTATTAAACAAAACAGCTTGTTCTTTGTGAGAGGTTAATCTGCGCTGTGTACGATATTTTAATAACACCAAAGCGCTTATTATAGTTTGCATTGAGTGAATCCTTTTTAAGTGTGCAGGTAGTTTCATAATCTACACAAAAGTTACAAGACCTTGAGGATTTGATGAAATGGCAACTGGCACCAACAGGCAAAAAAAGTATCACAACCAACTTTTTTGTCATGACCAGTGTTCCCTCAAAGAACATTTTACACTGAGCAAATGTTTATTTTAATGAGCATGAATATTTCAAGAATGAGTTAGCAGAATTCTAAATTAATTACAAACTTTGTGCATTATTAGAGGAAGCATAAAATTTTGTCAAAATACGAACAAAGTACACCCTAATTCAAATAGATTCTCTTGTTTTCGTGCTTTTCCAATGTTTTGGAAAGTTGCAAGTGCGCGAGAATAAGATTCACCTGCGCAAATGATCTGATGGTACTGCGCATTTGCGCACATTGCAGGGAACATTGGTCAAGACCATTCAGGGCGATCGATGTGGTACGATCAATTCTGTTGGGCCATGCTTCAAGTGGAACGGAAAACATAACCATTTTCGGTTAGGTCTCTTTAGTTTGCTAGTGTGCAAATGTGCTTATCAGCTTTTTGGCATTTGATTTTTTGTTTGCGAATCATGTATCTTTGTATTCAGTTTGCAACGCCTATTTGCGTTTGGCTGTTGTTGAAAAACAATTGACTGTTTTCCCTAAATCACAAAAACGACCCAGTTTCAGCGACAGCTTTGCAGCAATACCGAAATCAATCTTTGCTGATAAAGTCGTTTATTTCATTCACAAGCCAAACAAACTAGTGTTGACCACAATTAGCACCCTGCTTCGACGATAATTATCGAAGAGCAGTGGACTGACGCTAACCCTTCATGGCTGCCTGTACTGTAGATATCTAAGATCGGAAGTTAAAACACTTCCTCATCACCGAACATCCTAACCTAAGAAACAATGAAATGGCCACGAAGCATTTCCTTTGACTCATCCACCTATATTTGAAAAAAGCAGCTTGCCCAATCCGAACAGCGTTACTTTCAAACTACGACCCTTGTCCTGCTATACAGTAGGTGCGTTGAAACAGCATACTTAGATCTGGTTTGAGCACAGTATCTATATCGGCTGATGTAAATTGATGATTCGCAGTTCCGTATTTACGGCAAATTATATTGCACGGTAAAAAACGCATCAGCTATAAACACAGCGAGGGGGAAGTTATAACTTAAGTTTGCTTAAGAAAGTCAGGTGGAAATGGAGCAACGTTGGGTTTTACTGAAATGAGATCGTAGATGATATGCCGAAAATATTCGCATATGCAATTTTGGCAGGCCGTTTTTTGTTCAATGAAACAACATTGTGCAAATGACCACTCCAAGAGCTATGGTATTTGAAAGATGATTTCATTTCACGGTTTGACACTTTTTACCAGTTATCAGCAAATCCTTTGCATCAAAGTTGTTGAACGACGCAAATCTGACATACACAAATTACGGTTTATCTTCCATTCACGAACATCAGCCAGCACAGCCCTTCTTTCCACAGCATTCTGCGCTCACAAATTCCTACCGTAAAGCAGTAGGCTGATTGCTTTAAGTTGGGAACGTCATACGGCTGAGAAGTTCATTGAAAAAGTGACCAAGTTCACTTTAAACTCGAATCGATGCGTTGTTTAACGTTTTCCACAGTTGCGAACGATCGCTTGCTAGAAATAACCGGCACCGCCCTAATCCCAATCGCGCACATCTTTGCCACCAATAAATCGATATCAGAGTTAAATTACAGTCAGTGGTCTTTCCACTGCTCGGGAACTTTTCCTAAGCGTAGGTGACTACGGAAAAGAATGACTGCTGTCTCAAGCCACATAAAGTGGAACAGTGTCTGCAGACCAGACAACAATTGCGTCATGTTGGTAAAACCAGGCATGTCGCAGGCAACGTATTACACATGAGACGTTTGAAGAACATATCGAACGCAATGCAGGGCATTTACGTGTCGATTGACCTCATGGCTGTCAAATACTTTTCTTTCGGGCCAGTCAAACCTTTCTTTCTCATTTAATAGCACACCCTGAACTTGAGTGAAACTATTAGGTATTAGCGCCAATCAACTCGAGTCATCCTGTCGAAGACTGACTTTCAGCGCACTGCACTTCACCGATACAAGAGTTTTCCAATCAACAATACTTCCCGAGTTTTAGCAGTGCGAATCCGCCAATAGTATGCTGGCACATCACTAAAAACTCTCCCAACCGACAGGTCAAGTGGGGTTGGATTCCATAACAGAACGTGAAATTTCGAGCACCACGCGAACAAATGAGGCAAAATATACTCTCCTTTCTGATTAGGCGGAAATTTCCAGCAAGAACGTTTCAAAGATTTGATATCTGGTGCTTCTTGTTTTTTTGACAAACAAGGAACAAACGCGTCTGTTCATTAGTCTTGTGCCGGTTATCCACCGCAATGGTCTAGACACGTGTGAGTCAGAAATATAACGTAAGTGAAGTAGATGGAATTGGAAAGCAGTACGAACAAATGGGATTTCGATCGATTGGATGAAATCAATGAATCACGGAAGGAATGAGTGTGTGCAAATGTTCATTTTAAATTTGGAGCGTGTTGTCTTGTTATGCAAACTCACAGCTATTTTCGATTGACAGCCTCGGTTAATTATGAACTCAAAAACCATCAAAATGGCAACAAGTTTTGCCAGTATAACAATGAACATGTATTCTTTTCAGACTATTGCTGCCAGAATCTGGTGCAATCTGCATCTCAGCGCTTAACGCCAGTTGTTCCAACTTTGTGAGGCGTTGCATTGATCGCGATCAAAATGGCAAACAATTTTTATTCTTGGCAGTTAAATCACATAAGAATGGGAAAAACCCTCGTAACGTCGTTTGTTCACACATAGTTTGTTGTTTGCCTCGACAGTCAGCTGTAGTTGGGGTAGTTTTGACCGTCGTCGTTTACACCAAATTTCAAAACATCTCATTATCTTTAGCCAGCACTACGTGAAAGAAAACTTTCACTTCTGTTTTTAAATGAAACACGCACCTGGTCAGTGACGTTTAACCGCGAGTGACGAAAAAAGACAAGACTCAAATAAGTGCAAACACAGCGTTTCCACTTTTTGGATTCATATGCTACTTGCTTTCGCGAAGTATTAACTACTTTAAACACTTAGTGACTTTTTAACCCATTTCAGACTCGTAGTGAGTTTCAAGTTTCAGCATAAAACTGCCATGTTGGAAATTCGCCGCTCATGTAGCTAGAGCTGCGGACTGATATACAGGAGTTGAGTCAGCTTCGACCAACATGCCATTACGTTTTACATCAAACAACCTCTGATTCTATCGACAGCTCCGACAACGATTCACATTCAATGGAAACAAATTGAATGGAAGAGGTTGATAGACCAGTACAATCCAAGCGAGCACTATTCTTCATTTAACACAGTTTCCTGTACGAAAAAGCTGTTGATATTTAGTATCACAACATCTGGCGACGTGAAAACTGCAACGTTTTACGGAGCCTGCTGCTACGACATGTCGATGTCTCTCTTGCATAATGGAACCAAACTGCACGCGATGAGAATTGCGCTTTCTGCTCAATGAGCCCGAAACTACGGAACTTTTCCTTTGGATTATTGCATCAATAATCATGTAATGGCCATACCAAACTACAAGCTGCTAAATCTTTAAACGTTTTTTCTTGGCTTATTTATCTACAAGTAGTAAAATCTTCTAAACTTTTTTTCCTAGTTTACTTTTATAAACGTTCAAGTGTTTGAATCGCAGCAACGCTTGATTTGCTCACGTTGATACACTTGATAGCAAATGTTGGCTTTGTGTTTAGCGATTCAACGATTTGTTTGCCAATTCAACGATTTGTTTTGCAATTCAACGATTTGTTTTCCCAACATTTGTATCACTGCGTTAACCTTTGACCTGCAGTTACTCAGTGCAATACTGCAAATGCCACCTGAAAAAAACGAATCTACACGTATTTACCTGTTCCGCGCAATGGCGTTATCTTTGACAGCCATGAAGTACTGTGATACACATACTGCAACGAAAACAATTACAGGTCTTTTGGTTCACATCAGTCTCTGCAGCAAGTTCCGTTTGTATATATATTGATTTAAAGACGACTACAGAGTTATCTTATTTCACTTGCTTGCCAGCAGACCGCACGTTCTTAGGTGATCACTGTATCGCTAAAATAATAATTGCACATAAGCATATCACACACAGTGCGAACAGGTAAGAAAGTCGTTTGATCAGCGTACAAAGACTGCATGATGCACGAAAGCTGTTAACAAAGTCTAATTTAATAGCTAGTCCTCATGGGGCAAAAGTTTATTAGACAACCTTTGATGCTGAGGGTGTTGCTGTTAGGCAATCTAGTATGGGAATTAAAAAGGTTTTACAGAGTCTAGATACAAACCCTGAAGTAAACTTCAGCTCCATCTTTACGTTGCACAAGGCTCCACGTCTGCTTCTTCTTAAGGCTGGGACCACTAGCAGCGATTTTAAATCCAAACGTTTCCGCAGTCAAATACTTTCCATTAGCATTGATCAATCCAAATGTAAACTGAAGAGCTTCGCTAACTTCGTTGCCACTCATACTTCCACGCCCAACTACCAGTTCACAAATCTAAAAATGTTTCGCTGCTCCTGCAAAACATATGCTTGCGATCACTTGCTAAAGCAAAAGTACTGCACATTTGCGGTGATTTCATGCGCAGAAACCCGGAAACAAAGCAAACCGCGAGCACGGAAGGTTCGAAGTGAGAAGCCGACCGTGCTATGGAAGACGACATCCACGCCACAAGGAAGGTTTTCTGCCGGTCGATAATAAAATCATCAGACAGCACGTTCTTTTCTCACGTTGCGCGCCCTGCCAGGCTGCTCTGAGTTGCTTGTTCGATGCAGGGCATTCTCCGCTTTCACCGCAAGCGGAGCAGCTTGATTGAATGACTTCCTGCGAGCTGAACGTCATCACAGATTTGTTTCGGCTCACCATGTTGCATTTGCATGATCACCAGTTTAACAGCAGCTTTCACGGCGTTGTATCCCAATGAGAAGAACAATTTGTTCTTTTTATGGATTATCTTCACAAACAGTTGTTCTCTTTGTGAGTTTGCAAGCCCATAATGCGAACGACGTAACGTGCTTAGTGATATTGTAAACATTCCTGAAGAAATCCAGCACACAAGACGCAACCAGAGGCGTTATTAACCAATAAAAATCCTCCATCTATGCATTTTGCGGTGGTTTCAAAGTGTAAACTAGTTTACTTTTTCACCTTGTGTTGATAGCGAACGCAAACAAGTGTAGTGCTACAGCTTCCACAAAATTCAGTTACCTTAAACATAGTTATATCGTTGAGAAAAGACTGAAAAAGATCGTGCTCATGTGGGTAGAAGTTCAAGTTCTTTCCTTCTTGCAACGCCCTTCGTTGATCACTACACCTCACTAGCAGCACCACTCAGTGCCAGTCCAACATTCTGCCCTATCAGGTCAATGTTCGCCAATCAACCTGATGTTAAATTTAAAATAGACTGCGGATCAATTTTACTGCGCAATTGCATTATTTGTTTATAGCGTTCTGCGACAGTAGAAAAACGCTATTTGTACTGTAATACGACAATTTTTAGACATTAAATTTACAACTAGATAGGCGTAACATTTTGTTGGAAAGTAAATACTAGTATTGTGAGATTTTACAGGGTGGCACAAAAAAACGGTCATCACCTAAACTTGAATAACTTTTGAAATAATTAATCAATTCTTTTTATTTTTCAGATCTACCAAGTAGAATTAATGTTCTAAGAGTCTACCAAATTTGACCTTCGAGATGCTATGGACTACTAAGCAAAAGATATTTATAGTTGAGGCATATTTTCGGCAGAAGTCTATCCACGCAGCTCAATTGCAATTCAAAGAACGGTTCGGATGTCGTGAATTTTCTGTCTGGTTTTCGGACGAGGCACATTTTCTGTTGTCAGGTCACGTGAACTCTAAGAACAACATCTTCTGGGGCCGCACACCCCCTGAGCACTGTGTGCAAAGGCCATTACACTGTGAAGTGCACTGCCTGGGTTGCCATCTCCAAACATGGCATCATTGGACCATTCTGGTTCGCGGACGACAACGAGCGGTCTGTTACAATCAACACCGAGCGATATGTCCAGGTGCTTGGCAAGTTCTGGACAGCACTTGGTCGACGGAGAGGGGTCGTCGTGGTCCTCCTGTGGTTCCAGCAGGATGGTGCCACCCCCCACACCTCAAACGAATCATTGGCATGGCTACAGCAGCATTTCCCTGACCAACTGATCAGCCGCGGGTGTAACCCGCAAAGGGTCGCCGCATTCACCGGACTTGAACCCCCCAGATTTTTATATGTGGGGATACGTTAAGGACAGGGTGTATGGCAACAACCCCCAGACTATCCCTGACCTAAAGGCAGCAACCACAGCAGCAATAAGAGCGATCCCAAGGGAGGAATGCGGGAGGGTCATCGAGAACTTTGCCCGCCGGATCCAAATGTGCTTGGAGCGCCGGGGAGCTCATTTGGAGCACAGTTTTTGAGCGCCAGTGAAACAAAGAGTTTTAGTAGTACAGACTTGAAACTTTGGAGATGTCTGCTACACGGGCTTGACCTAATGTAGCTGAAGTTTGTGTCAATCTAAATAAAATTTTGGAAGTTATTAGATTTTTGGTGATGACCGTTTTTTTTGTGTCACCCTGTACGATGAAGGCAAAACACTTCACCTGTTAAACATTAGTTCTGTACCGAAGAAATAGCTTCAAACAAACGTTTAAATCCTTTTGGGATACAAGACGGTGTTGTTGACTTTGGAAACACCAAAAGAAGTCTCAAACGAAACTGCAAGCCAGCGCAAGCAGGAAGGGCGCTAGGAACAGGAACACCAAACAACAAAACTTTCAGACAAGCGTAAACATCATCAGCAGAAATCGTATTTAAAGAAGGAATTTGCTGCATATCGAGTGAGGCTGACAGATGTTTAGTGAGGTACTCCTAGTTTTGTCAGGCCTTACTGTGGAATGCATCTAGCCAGCCAGAGGAAGCTGTAAATGCACGATACGGCTAACGTCTGCGTATGCAGCATTCAGGCCAGCCACTGTTCTGGGAAAAAACAAACCCTCTCACCAACTGCACAGAAAAAACATGCCAGTGTGGTGATCCAAGTCCGTAAAAATGTACTCCTCACGACCAACTCCTTTGTGGTTGCGGCTTCAACTCGGCGCGAAGTGCTAGCGCCTGCGTCGAACGTTCATACCTCAGGGGCACTGCACAGTCGTTTGCAACGCTCACGGAAGAGCTGCCTGCGCGGCAATCTGCACTTCATATCTATCCGCTCAATCTTTCTTCTGGCGAAATTAAAGTCGTAATCAAAGGTTGCCTTCAAATTTGAAAACAGGTAGAGTTAAAGCAGTTTCATGCGTTGGCATCTTTGATGCGGAATCCTGGCACGTGTAAAAAAACGCGAGATTGAATTAGAGCATTCTGGGCAGTGTTAATACTGGTTTTCAAATGTGCGCTCCAGGTGGCAACTAGCGGTGACGTTTATTTCTAATTGCTAGCAAAAAAAACTTGCCGCTCTAATTGAGTAACGTCAGACTTTACAAACGCATGTTTTCATCTTCAATTAAGAGAAATAATTGCTTATTCTTGTCATTGTCTTGGTAAGACCCGGCCGAGAGTCGAACTCTCGAGAGAGTCGAACTCTCGACCTACCAGCACCGAAGCGGACGCACTTACCACTAGACCACGAGCTGGTATCCTTGTAAATTGGTACTGCAGCCTTCTTACCTGACGCACGGTGTACGTAAGAGCTGCAGGGAACTCACCCAGAACAACAACAAAAATCAACAAGTGAAATTAAAACCTGAAATTGTAGAAATTCAGTCGTGGCGCTACAAGACCATTGTAGTTATAAAGCGCCAACAACAAACCACCATATCAAACAAACAAACTTGTCATTGTAGCAGTCAAGCTGGCGCGCCGCCTTGTAGGTGCAGAGTTTCTGTGGTGAGCGCATTCAGCTTGACGAACGTCCTCGCTCACTCACCTAAAGTAGCGTTTTGCCAGGTGTAGATCAGTTCTGATATTGAACCTTACAGCTTTGGACACATTCTCGGTGGCACGTCCATGGCCACGGGGGTCATTCGGGGGCAGTTCCCCCCAAATTTTGTTGATCCCAGAAAAACTTGTTATAAATCTAATAAAAACAAAAATATTTCCCCCCTTAAATGTTTTTTAACCCCCAAACTTTAAAACCTGGCTGCCGGCCTGCTCGATGGCTATTCCTGCAGCGGTGATTCTCACGTGAAATCCACGTTCGGTCAACCATGACCTCATCGATTGTAATATGTGCTACTAGAGAACATCGCATCGATACGCATATGTACTTGAGACCTCCGGCCGAAATCAAAAGGTTAGACTGCTAGAAGTTTGTGGACCTCTAAGTTAGCACTAAGTTTTAGAGAAGTTATTAGAAAGAAGAGAACATCGCATCGATGTGAATATATACTTGAGAAAAGTAGTGTAGGAGGTTGGAGTTCAAGCGCACCCCCAAAAGTTTTGATTTGTCGAAAATCTGGGCAAAATCCCAGAAAAATTTTGGCAAAATCCCTGAAAATCTGGGCAAAAATGGCGCCCAACATTTGCAGAAAACAAATGAAAACCTTTTTTTGGAGGTCACACCACAAAAGGTCTTAATAATCTTTGTGGGAGAAAATGTTTGGGGAAAAGAAGCACAAAAACTTTTCGGGCAAGTTTGGAAAAATTCGAGCAAAAATCCTTCGCACTCCCAAAAATTTGCTTGCTCCTACACCTATGCTTGAGAACTCAGGCCGAAGTCAAATGAGATTTGGTGAAAGGTTGGACTGCTGGAGGTTTGTGGACCTCGAAGTTGGAACTAACTTTTATTTGAAAATTATCTGAACTTGAACGCAAAACATGAGCAGTTGTCAAAATCTTCATACATTAAAGGTCTGTTTCTAGCCAACATTTTTTCATCTCTGGCATCGACGTTCACCAGAAAACGCTCATTATCACGCACTGGTTGTTATTCCTAGTTCGTAAACGGTCATATCCTGTGGAGGGAATGCAACGTGTGAAAACGGATCCTTGCAATGTACGCATTGAAGTCCTGCGCATGGCGGGTTAACCCGCGAGGGTTGGGGATGCCTGCCATTTGCGGGGCGGGTGCGGGAACCCGCGGAGCTATGCGTGCGGATGCGGGGCGGGCGTGGGTTGAACTTGAGTGGACGTGGGATAAAAAATTCTTTGACCGGTATCTGAATGTTGGCCCAATGTGTTGAAGTGACATTACCAAGAAATTCAATGCTACAGAGAGCTTGTAGTACAAGGGCATAGCGACATTCTCCGGTGGTGGTGAGCCCACAGATTGAAGCTCCAGCTCTGTAATCTTGCAAGAACTTGTTTCTGTGTGATGGCAAGTAGCACGGATAGTGAACGTGTGTATTAATACAGCTGGACACAGGGGCGCAACCAGCTCTTAATTTCGGGGGGGAGGGGCAATTATCACGAAATTTTATTCGACGTCATCGTGCGTTTTCAACCGTGGCATAACTTTTCGTTAACGGTCACAGGTAAATTTCTCTTCGCAACATTTCCGAAAATGATAACTTTTCAGTTTTAATCAAGATGCAGACTGAACGATCAGGACTGAGTGAAAATTATCAGCTTAATACAATTAACACCTGGTTCCGTACTCATCTAGTGCAGTCGTGATTTTAGCTTGACAGATGTACAGGCTACTAGTAAACCTGCCTAACTCTTCGTCTTGTTTTAGCAAAATTTGTTCTATCCCTATTCTTTTAGCGCAGGGGTTCCCAACCTTGGCCACATGTACACCAAGGGCCAGATGTACATTTGCCTATCTGAGGTGGTACATTTACCGCACAGCTGCCACAAACTAACTTTAAGAAACAAAAACGGAGTCTACTTTTATAGTTCTAAAAACCTAAAAGTTCGATTAAAACTTCAGTGGATTTTTGTGATTTTACTCAGCCTTTTTGTCGTAAGAAAGGTTAGAGGTACATACTGATCTGTCGAAATGCTGAAGGGGTACATGGTCAGAAAAAGGTTGGGAACTCCTGTTCTAACGTATGCTTGAATTTCTATCACAAACGAAGATCCCAAACGTGAGAGATAACTTACGTCAAGGGTGAGGAGATCTTTGATTGCTACCATTTCGAGCAAAATGAATCAGATGTCTTGTGTCTTTGGCGCATAACGGATCAGGTGTGTTTGGGGCAAAACGGCTTTTTCTGGCATCCACAAGTTGTGTGAAAGTGTTTAGAAGCAAGTTTAAGGCTATATGAGTTTTCAAGGCTGCACTGGTTCCAAAAGTTAGGGTCTGGTAAAGCGTGATTTGGAGTCAAAGTGGTGTAGTAGGTAAGTGCGATCAACACTTGACCAGCACTCATATGACACTTTACTAAACCCTTTTCCCAAACCGTGGTACTGGTACCAACCCAGAAAGACACAAAACGTGAAACAGTCCTCACGTTAAATTTAATTAAAAGCTATCAGGTTTCGAACAGAAAATGCAATGAAACAATGTATTTTAAGAATTGCATTAAGTCATGTTTGGGAAATAGCAGCCCACGGGCCACATGTGGCCGGCCACAGCGTTTACAGTGGCCCGCGGAAACATTCAAAAAAATCTTCAAATCTGAAATTTCCTCCAGCCCATCACAGTAAACGTTCGTGCTGAGGCTAACTTGAACCGAGACTTGCTACAATTGCCATTAGAAGGTACGGCCCTCCGCTATACGTGGCCTTTTCAAAGTGGCCCATGAGTCAAATTAATTGCCCACCCCTGTACTACGTTAATAATGGTGATCCGTTCTGCCCCTGACAAAAGTAATCAAAAGGTCGTAGAAGAACAAGCGGTTTGACGTGACCACAAGCTTTTTTAATAACAACCAACATGTCAAGATTTCTCTTATCACTTTGAAAGTTTCAGCGGTTTGCACGGTTCAACAGTAGGCCTCCACTAATGTTATAAAGTTTCAAGAGACCTAATTGAAACCTCTCTCAGAAAATAAGTGGTACACGAACAAAAGGATAAAAATATACACTAGAAATACCAACATTTTACACTCTCTCCCAAGTTTCGACAATTCCAACATATTTGTGGTTACATAACAATTTTTACGAAATTTTCGATCAGATGGCCTGTCTTAAGATAAATTTTGTAAGAAGATATGTTAACCAGTAGGACAAAGACAAATTTATACAAGACTTTTCTAAAACATAATTAGAATGTAAAATTGCTTCGTTATTCTTTCAAAGTTTCTGCCAATGTCACACTTGCTATGCAATGTTTTGAAATTTTTTGGGAGGGGCAAATGCCCCCTGGTTGCGCGCCTGGCTTGGTTTGTCGATCTCAAGAAAGCATACGACCGAGTCACTTGAGGATAAATTTGAAGAGTTTTGCAGGAAACGACTACCTTCTACTGGCCTTCACCTCATTTTTAATTTAATTTGATTTAATTTGCCAGCAGACGCGAAGTCCATAGTACAAACACACACTTACCCACTTTAAACTACACTTGTTATCGGATTCACGCGTGAGCGATTCGTCGCCCTTGGCTTACCTTCGTGAACGCACTTGCGAACTCGACATTGGGGCGTTTTTACACTGCAAGGACTCAAAGATTTGCTTCGTGGGTTTGGCCTATGGTATTGTGAAAGCTGGGGAATAGGTGAAAATGAAAATGTGAAGCCTGATTCCACTGCACAAAGGTGCTTTTTGTAGGTGTTATTGGAAAAGCCGAGATGTGATTTTATTTAGTGTAGTCCGAAAAATAACAGCCAGCAGAGAAACTCGTGGAGAACTGCTGGGCGATGAGGTCATGAAAACCGTGTCGCATCATAATTGCACTCTTCAAGCGACTTGAATAGAATTTGAACAGCTTCTACAGGGCAGGAAATGGGAGTTCGTTTTTACATTGCAAAGCCACTTTGTTGATTTTGGTCACGATCATTAACCAGTCTGTTGTCTGCAGTACAATAAAAATGAGTGTCAAATACGAGGATTCACAGCACTTTGTAAGTAGAAATCTACGAACACTAGGTA